>JAABUV010000327.1_pt1 | contig 72991 bp, 72 predicted proteins | sample 5559971 | NCBI WGS metagenome assembly JAABUV01 (sample SAMN10711881, study PRJNA513362) | rock metagenome | isolation source: Antarctica rocks | place: Antarctica: Victoria Land, Knobhead nord | collected 2015-12-19 | reverse complement strand
ATCCACTTTACATTGGAATGAAGACACCACGGAATATCCGGCGGCATGGCGGGCATGACAGAAGGCCAAATAGTACCACGTCGCGTTGTCTTTGTCTTCAATGCGGGCATAGCCGTGCGGGGCGAGATCGATAACCAACAAGTCTGGCTGTGTGCGGTTCCAAACGGCCACAAAGCCTTGTTTCCGCGCGGTGCCGGTGAGAGGTCGCACTATCGCCGCGAGACGCTTGGTATTATCCTGCCCATAAAATAGGAAGACTACGAGTAGTAGAACGCCAACCGCTCCCGCTCCGAATGCCAATCTTCTCCGTGTACTTCTGGCGACCAGCGTACTTCTTCTTTGTGGAAGCCTCTCCCCTATCTTCACCAACCCCAGTCCGCCTACCATCCCGCAGGGAACACCATACACCACACAGCGGTAAGGCAGACCTATCAGGGCCATGTCCTCGCCGGAATTGGGTGGCAGGCTCATATACCTTTGGACGGTCAGAGTCGCCGTGACAAGGATGCCGAGTACAGTGGCGAGTGTCAGGATGGAGAACTTGGTCATGTTTCCTCTTGGCCCCTCGCCGTCAGCTTGACTTTTGCCCTGCGCCCCAACGGCTAAGATCACCTGCGAAACCCGCTGGGCAGCCGAACGCTGATGCAGAGGAACCGCGCGGGTGGCATCAGGTGCGGCGCGTCAGACCGCCAGCGGCGCAGGTGGCGGCCATGAGCGCCCCCTGGGTGGCCCCTATTGGTCGTCGCGCAGGTCGGCGAACAGGACCGTGGACAGATACCGCTCGCCGTTCGAGGGGATGATGACCACGATGGTCTTGCCCGCGTTCTCGGGCCGGTGGGCTAGCTGCATCGCCGCGCAGAGGGCCGAGCCGGAAGAGATGCCGATCAGGATGCCTTCTTCGCGCCCGCAACGCCGCGCCCACTGCACCGACTCTTCCACCGTGACCTGGATGACCTCGTCCACGATCTCCATGTCCAGGTTGCTCGGCACGAAGCCCGCGCCGATGCCCTGGAGCTTGTGCGGGCCGGGCTTGAGCGGCTGGTGCTCCCGCGTCTGTGTGATGACGGGCGACTCGGTGGGTTCGACGGCGACGGCCCGGAAGCCGGGCTTGCGCTCCTTGATGACCCCGGCGACGCCGCTGATGGTCCCGCCGGTCCCGACGCCGGCGACTAAGATGTCCACGGTCCCGTCAGTGTCGTTCCAGATCTCCTCCGCCGTCGTCCGGCGGTGGACGGCGGGGTTCGCGGGGTTGTTGAACTGCTGGGGCACGAAGCCGCCCGGCGTCTCCGCCGCGATGCGCTCGGCCTCGGCGATGGCCCCCTTCATGCCCGCCGGGCCGGGCGTCAGAACCAGCTCGGCCCCGTAGCCGCGCAGCAGCAGGCGGCGCTCGACCGACATGGTCTCGGGCATGGTCAGGATGCACCGGTAGCCCTTGGCCGCGCAGGCGAAGGCCAGGCCGATGCCCGTGTTGCCCGAAGTCGGCTCGACGATGACCGAATCGGGGCCGATGATGCCGCGCGCCTCGGCGTCATCGAGCATGGCGACGGCAATGCGGTCTTTTACTGACGAGGCCGGGTTGAAGAATTCCAGCTTGAGGAGGACAGTGGCGGGGGCACCGTCGGTGATGCGGCCCAGCTTCACCAGAGGGGTATTGCCGACGAGGTCGGTGATGTGTTCGTAAACGCGCATGGGGTTAAACTCCGTGGGATATTTTTAGCCCTATCATACCCAAGAACCACCCCCCGCCCCTGATCACGCCGCTGCCATGGCGCTATCCGGGGTAAGGATAGTCAGACCCGGCACGAAGGGGACGAAGCGCCGGAAGTCGCTTGGGTTCCACGTCAGGATGGTGAGAACGCCGGCGGCGGCGCAAGCGGCAGCGATGCGTGTGTCATGCACCTGCCGCCCTGACACGCCTGCTTGACGGCAGAGGTCGCGCCAGACTCGGTACAGGCCGGGCGGTTCTGGTGTTAATAGAAAGATGGATTCGAGCCGGTCAAGCTTTTCATCTGCTTCGGGAGGCGTCATCCCCAGGCCGTTGACATCCAGGGGCCGCGTGGCGACGCCTCGGAACTCGACAAGATTCTGCGGAAAGACGACCAGAACGTCCGCCTGACTTGTAAGGCGATCAAACGAAAGCTGCGTTTGCACACGACGCGGGTCGGCGGGCCGGGGCAGGCGCAACGGGCAGGAGGTCTCAACGAGAACATTCACCGCATGTCATCCCCATACAGAGCCTCACGGCTGGTAGCCTCTAGGGACAAAGGTACAGCCCCTTGAACCCGCTCGCCGATGCGCCGCAGCTCCGCCTTCCATTCGGGTGAACCCTGGCGCAGGCGCGGCTGTTCGGCAGCTCGCTCAGGAACATGAGGGAGGTCTGAGGGGGGGATGCCGGCGAGAACGGCGGCTTCGTCCCGAGGGAGAAGGCCCGTCTCATAGAGAGCTGAAGCTAGGCGCAGGCGGCGCGGCGCGTCCATGTCGGCGGGGATGTCCAGCGTCAGAGTCATAGCCTTCTCCTACTCCGCCAGGTGCGTCTGCAAGAACTTGGTGTTCAAGTCGCCCTTGCGGAAGGCGGCCAGGGCGAAAATCTTCTTGTGGTACTCCAGGTCCGTCTTGACGCCGCCGATCTCCACCTCGCCCAGGGCGCGCTGCATCTTGTTGATGGCCGCGTCGCGGTCGTGGTCCCGGACGATGATCTTGGCGATCATCGAGTCGTAATAGGGCGGGACGTCATAGCCCGCGTAGACATGGGTGTCGATGCGGACGCCCGGACCGCCGGGCAGGCGCAGGCTGGTGATGCGTCCCGCGCTCGGCGCGAAGTCGCGGGCGGGGTCGCGGGCGGTCAGGCGGACCTCGATGGCGTGGCCGTCCCAGCGGACATCGCGCTGGCCGAAGGGCAGACGCTCGCCCGCCGCGATCCGAATCTGCCACTGGACCAGATCGATGTCCGTGACCATCTCCGTGACGGGGTGCTCGATTTGGAGGCGCGTGTTCATCTCCATGAAGTAGAACTTGCCGTCGGGGGCGAGGATGAACTCGACCGTGCCGGCGTTGACGTAGCCCGCCGCGCGGGCGGCCTTGACGGCGGCCTCGCAGATGCGCTTGCGGACGGCGGGGTCCAAGTGGGGCGCGGGGGCTTCTTCCACCATCTTCTGGTAGCGCGCGGTCTGGAGCGAACAGTCGCGCTCGCCCAGGTGCAGGACGGTCCCATGGGCGTCGGCGAGTATCTGCACTTCGATGTGGCGGAACGTCTCGATGAACTTCTCGATGTAGACGTCGGCGTTGCCGAACGACGACTCGGCCTCGACCTGGGCGGTCTTGAGGATGCGCGGGAACTCCTCCTCGTTCTGGACCACCCGGATGCCGCGCCCGCCGCCGCCGCCCGCAGCCTTGATCATGACGGGGAAGCCGATTCGCGTGGCGACCCGCGCGGCCTCCCCCGCATCGCGCAGGGCGGCGTTGGTGCCGGGCACGATGGGGACGCCGGCCCTTTCCATGGTCGCACGGGCCTGGATCTTGTCCCCCATCATTTCGATGGCGCGGACCGGCGGGCCGATGTAGGTCAGCCCGATGGCGGCGCACATCTCGGCGAACGAGGCGACCTCGGCCAAAAACCCGATGCCGGGGTGGAGGGCGTCGCAGCCGGTGATGACGGCGGCACTGAGCATGTTGGGGACGTTGAGGTACGAGCCTTTGCGCTCGGGCGGCCCGATGCAGACGGCCTCGTCGGCCAGGCGGACGTGGAGCGAGTCGGCGTCCGCCTGGGAGTAGACGGCTACGGTGGGGATTTTCAGCTCTTGGGCGGCGCGGATGACGCGGACGGCGATGTCGCCCCGGTTGGCGATGAGTATCTTTTTGAACATATCTTGTTAGGCGTGGGGCTGGGGCTACTCGCCCCCCCCGTCGGCGGGGGCGCTACCCGCGTCGCCCGCGCCGGGCTGCGCCGGCGGGGCGGCGGAGGGCGACGTCAGCACCAGGGGGTCGCCGGGGCGGCGGGGCGGGGCGGCGGGGGCGGCGTCCGCACCCAGCACCACCGGGGCGGCACCGGGGGCGGCCTTGCCGTGGCCGATGTCGGTGACGGCCCCCGTGGCGGGGTCGAGCTGGAATTGGCAGCCCTGCGCGCGGATGATGTCGTCGGTCGCGCCGCACTTCTTCAGGTCGTCGAACGAGCGGGCGTTGTGGCCGCTCTGATCTTTGTACATCGACGAGGCCATGTTGAGCTGCGACTGGTATTCGCTGCACACGGCCCCGTAGGCGGCCTGCTCCGCGGCGGGCTTGCCGTTGTGGGAGCCGGCGGCGGGCTTCAGGATGCGATCATAGTACCACGCGGAGAGAATCATGATCACGGCCAGGCTGACCAGCAGCCCGATCAGGGACCACTGGCCGCGCTGCGTGTGCCGCGAGGCGGCCCGGCGTGTGACGTGCATCAGAAAACCCTCCTAACGCGGGCGCTAGGCGGACAGACGGAACAGAGGCTGCCCGTATTCAACCGGGGCACCGTCTTCGATCAGGATGTCCGTGAGCCGCCCACCGGCTTCGGCGGCCACGTCGTTCATCAGCTTCATCGACTCGATTGCACCGACCACCTGGCCCCGAGTAACCGTCGCGCCGTAGGGCAGCGGCGGGTCCGCGTGGTGAAAGAGACCGACCATCGGCGCGGTCAGCGTCACCGCCTCCTCCATCGCCCCGGCGTCCGGCTCGCCCCCCGGAGCGGGCGCATCGGCCAGGGCGGGGGGCGGAGCGGCAGAAGCGGGCGCGGCGACCAGCGTCCGGCGGACACAGACGCGCCGCCCCTCCTGCTCCACGGTGATCTCGGAAACGGGGTGCTCGCCCAGGATGGCGACGATCTGCTCGACGAGTTCTAGGTTCATATGCGAGGAATTGCAACCCGATGTGATACGCACCGCTCCCCCGGATTGGAATCCGGGGTACGCGGGGTGCATCAAAGCTTCAGCGTGTAGCACCAGTATTCGATCAGCTTCAGCACCTGCGAGAGCATCACCACCGCCAGGGAAAACACGAACACCCAGGCGATGATGCTGTATGCGCCGTTGTGCAGGGCCGTGATCCCCACAGGGTCCGCGCCGAACGAAAACCGCTTGGTGGCCGCGTCCAGGCCCAGCAGCAGGTGGTTCACGGCGGCCTGGAGCCAGGCGAAGTTCAGCAGGAGCAAGCCGGGGACGACGACCAGCGTGACCCACGTAAGCGCCTTGTGCTTCTCGCGCTGGTGCTCGTTGTAGATGATGCAGTTCCGGCAGCGGTCACGCTTGGCGGCGGCGGACAGGACGGTGCGCGGGCCGCCCGTCTTGATGGACTGGTCCGCCCGCGTCATTTGGTCCTTCCAGTCGGGGCTGATCATGGCCTGGAGGACGATGCGCTCCTCGCACATGCAGCCCTCTTTGTACCACCAGCACGGGCCGCGCCGTTTCAGGTAGATCGGGCACTTGGCCCGGATCGAGTCCTTGCAGAAGGGGCCTTCGAAGCAGCGCCCCAGAAAGACCTGCCGGTGCCGTGTCGCCCTCGTGCCTTCCTTTTGTGCCCCGTGCCCGTACTTGACATTGGCCCGCTGGATCGCCGCCCGGTCCGCCGCGGCGAGCAGGCGGCGGGCCAGATCCACGACCGTCCACAGACCGCCCGGCACGGCGAGCAGCCAGGCGAGCTGCCCGAAGCCGGCCAGGGCCAGCGCGCTCGCCCCGCTGCCCGTCTGGTGCCGCAGCGCGAACCCCTGCGCCGAGAGGCAGGGGACGCCGGCGTAGAAGAAGGCCGCCGCGCCCAAAAGCCAGTAGCCCGCGCCCTCCGCCCGCACACAGACGACCAGAAAGGCGGCGGCGGCGACGACCGCAGAGAGGTCCAGCAGGCGGAAGACCAGCGCGACGTTGGCGAGCTGGTCCGCGCGCCGGGCCGAGGCGAGGTGCCCCATCGCCTGGTGCGACCACGCCCCGCTGCCCAGCCCCCACAGGAGATACAGCAGGAAAAGCCCACAGGCGACGGACGCCGGCCCCAGCACACGCCGCGCGAACTCGTCCAGCTTGGACTGCCGCCCCCCGCGCCCCGGCTTGGATGGCGGCGGTCGGCGGGGAGGGGGCAGGGGTGCCGCGCCCAATTCGATGCGTTCCGCCATAGGGAAATACCTGTGGGGCCGCCTACCCCTTGACGCGCTCCAGATACTGGTCGGTGCGGGTGTCGATCTTGATCTTGTCGCCGACCTTGACGAAGAACGGGACCGAGACGACCGCACCGGTCTCGGTGGTGGCGGGCTTGCCACCGCCCGAGGCCGTATCGCCCTTCTCGCTGCCCGCCGTCTCGGCGATCTCCAGCTCCACGAACGGCGGGACCTCGATGCCGATGATGGCGTCCTTGTGCAGCATCACGCTCAGCTCCATGTTCTCCTTGAGGTACTTGACGCCGTCGCCGATCTGCGCCTTGACGACGCTGATCTGCTCGAACGTCTCGGGGTCCATCAGGTGGTACTCGGAGCCGTCGTTGTACATGTACTGCATCGGCTTGCGCTCCATGAACGCCTGCTCCACGCGCTCGCCCGCGCGCCATGTCTTGTCGATGGAACGCCCGTTTTTGATGTTCTTGAGCGTCGAGCGCACGAACGCCCCGCCCTTGCCGGGCTTGACGTGCTGGAAGTCGGTGATGGTGAAGATGTCCCCGTCCATCAGGATGGAGATGCCGTTGCGGAAGTCGCTGGTGTCCATAGCCGGAAGAAGTGCTCCTGCATGAGTCGTTAGAAAGGTTATCGGTGCTGCCGGATTATAGCACATCGCCGCCCCTTTGACAATCCGCCCTGCGGCGAAGGAAAGCCGGCAACGGGCGTAGAAACTATGCCGCTGGAGGAGCACTCTAATGACCTGCCCGACGTGTAAGGCCGACAACCCGGACGGCAAGAAGTTCTGCGGCGAGTGCGGAGCCGCTCTGTCCGAGCCTATAAAATCCGAGGCCGTCGAGGCCGCCGTCCCCGTGCCCGGCGACGACGGCGCGTTCTTCTGCGCTAAGCACACCAAAACCATCACCCGCCTGCGCTGCGGCAGGTGCGAGACGCCGATCTGCCCCCGCTGCACCGTCCACACGCCCGCCGGGATGCGGTGCCGGGCATGCGCCAAGAACAAGATCGCCGTGCGCCCCGCCGGGCTGTTGCACGGCGCGGTCAGTACGCTGGGCAGTGCGGGCGGCGGCGTGGGCCGGCGCGTCTGGTATCTGGCCCTGTGGTACTTGATCCTGTCGTTCCTGCGCGGCCCGTTCGAGTGAAAGATTTGGGGGATGCAAAAAACAAAAAACGAAAGCCTGTTTGGCTTTCGTTAGGTTTCTTTCGGTGCGCCTTTGATTGGCGCGATAGATTCATTATATCATGGAGGAAGCGCCATGTCAACTCGGAATGAAGGGTACGCATGTCGTCTGCGAAGGTCAGGTCATCTCTCCAACTAGTCTTTTCCGTCTGGTTAAGCCGCAAGCCCGGCGAACAGTCCCCAAGAGCAGTAGCAGGGGCGTATCGTTTTTGTCGCAAAATTTCCAAAATATTACGCTGCCTCTTCGGCAACAACAAGAGCAAGGACCTGAATTCGTAATAAGTCCGCCTCTTCCGTCGCCGCAACCCAGACGATAGGCCACTGGACGCTGAAATAGGCATGGACGGCGATGTTGCGAAAGGCGGCGATGTCGGACCAGGGGATATGACCCGCGCCCGCCTTGAACTCCGGGCTGAGACGTGCGGCAGCCTCGCCGATGATCGTCAGCTTTTGCAGCACGGCGCTTTGCAGCAGGTCACTGGCAAGGAAAGCGTCCTCGGAGACACCGGCCAGAAATCGCCTGATCGCCTCCGCCGCTTCGGAGATGTCGTCCAGATACAAGCGATCACGCCGCATAAACGACCTCCGAGCTGGCAAGCACCCGCCCGCGGATCGCGGCCTTGAGGCCCGCCTTCGGCACTAAATCCACCCGACGGCGTAGCAGCAGAGATAGCTCGCGGCTCAGGCCGGCCAGCGCCAGGAAGCCGACGCGCGCCTGCGGCTGGAATTCCACCAGGAAATCCAGGTCACTGTCCGCTCGCAGCTCGCCCCGCCCTGCCGAGCCGAACAGGGCCAGCTCGCGCACCCGGTATTTCCGGCAGAGTTCGCCGAGGGCGGCAACCGGGAACTCCGGCTGTTGGTCGTTCATGGTGTGCCTCCCCGCCATTGTAGCACGGGCCGCGCTATATCTCCTCCCACCCCCGCACGATGGCGTCGCTGACCTTCGCCACGCGCGCCATCTCGCGGACATCGTGGACCCGCACCACGTCCGCGCCCCCGGCAATGCTCAGGGCGACCGTCGCCGCCGTGCCCTCTTTGCGATCCTCCGGGTCGTCCGTGCCGAGTATCTTCCCCAAGAACTTCTTGCGGGACGCCCCGACGACGAGCGGCAGTCCTAAAATTTTGAGTTCGGGCAGGCGGCGCAGGAGTTCCAGGTTGTGCCGGGCGGTCTTGCCGAAGCCCAGGCCTGGGTCGAGCCAGACCCGCTCGCGGCGGACGCCCTGCGATTCGGCCCAGGCGAGCTGGCGCACGAAAAAGGCCAGCACGTCGGCGACGACGTCCTGGTAGACGGGGCTAATCGGCAGATCGCGGGGACGCCCCGGCAGGTGCATCAGGACGAGCGGAACACCGCGGGCGGCGACCAGCGCGGCCATGTCCGGGTCGTGGGTCAGGCCGCTGATGTCATTGACGAGGGACGCCCCGGCGTCGAGCGCGGCCCGCGCGACGTCGGCCTTGTACGTGTCCACGGACAGGGGAATGAGGGGCATTTCGCGCGCGAGCCGGGAGATGACCGGGAGGATGCGGCGCTTCTCCTCGTCCGGCGGCAGGGGGGAGCGGTCGCCGAAGGTGGCCGGGCGGGTGCTCTCGCCGCCGATGTCCAGCAGGTCGGCCCCGTCCCGGACCAGGGCAAGGGCGTGGGCCACGGCGTCGTCGGGGGTGTCGTAACGCCCGCCGTCCGAGAACGAGTCGGGCGTGACGTTGACGACGCCCATGATCAGCGTCCGCCGCCCCCATGCGCCGACCCAGGGCGGGGCCACGGGGGAGATCGGGGGGGTCAGTTGTACAGCCTCATCGGCACCGCCGCATACGGGGCGGCGGGGTCCGAAGGCCGCTCGGGGAACTCCAGGGGCAGCAGGTGCGCGAGCCGGCCCAACCCATCCTCGCTCAGGCAGAAGCCGCGCTCCTCGACGGCCTCGGCGACGTCGCGCCGCAGCTTCAGCAGGAACAGGCGGTCTTCCGAGGCCAGCAGCAGGATCTGGCGCGTCTGGTTATCGTCCAGCATCTCCAGCGCCTCGGCGGCGTCCTCGGCGACGTCGCCCTCGGGCACGGCGATGTCCAGCGCGCGGCCATACGCGCCCATCGCCGCCTGGAGGCTGCCCTGCTGCTGGAACAGCAGGCCGCGCCGGAAGTGGTGGCTGGGGTTGTGCGGGTCCAGGCGGATCATCTCGCCGGTCACCTGCAAGGCCTTGCCGACCTGCCCGAGCTGCAAGTAGGAGACGCCCAACACGTCGCGCGCGAATAGCGACCGCGGGGCGAGCTTGAGCAGGGCACGCGCCTCGCGGACGGCCTCGTCGTAGCGGCCCGCGTCCACCAGGGTCTCGGTCAGCGCCTCGCGCGGGTCGCGGTCGGCGGGGCTGAGGGACGTCGCCTGGCGCAACGCCTGCACGGCCTGTTCCGTCCGCCGGGCCTCGCGGCACAGCAGGCCCAGACGGAAGAACGCCACCGCGTCCCCAGGCCGCAGTGACGTCACCTCGTCCTGGCAGACGATGGCCTCGGAGAACTTGCCTTCCCCCGCCAGCGACTGGGCGCGCTGGGCGAGCCGGCGGGCGCGGGATTGGAGACGGCGCCGCTCGGCGGTCGAGAGATCGGACGGCACGGTCTGAAGCGTGGGGGTCATGCGTGGTGTCCTTTTCGCGGGTAGATTACCCGCTTTGTGCCCATAATACAACGCCGCCCTGAAGTAATCCGGTGACTTTGCGGGGGAAGTTCGCGGCAAGGACTCAGAACACCGGCAGGGAGGGGCCGGACGTGGGCTTGTCACGGGCGGGCACGGCACAGTCGGACAGCGCGCCGCTGCTCTTGCAGTCGTCGCACCCGCCCTCGGCGTGGTCCACGCAGTCGGGAACCGTGCTGGCGTCTTTCGCCCGCACCTCGACGAACCGGCCCGATTCGAGCTGCACCGTCAGCATCTGCTGCACCGCACTGACTTCCTCCACCTTGGCCCGGCCCATCGGCGTCATCACCACCATGCCCGCGGCGGGCAGGGCCGACCGGCCGCCCCCCTCGTCCTGCTCGTAGCGCAGGCAGCACATCAGCTTGCCGCACAGGCCGGAGAACTTGGCCGGGTTCAAGACCAGGTTCTGATTTTTGACCATCTTCATCGAGACCGGCTGGAACTCGCGCAGGAACGTCGAGCAGCACGTGGGCCGCCCGCACGGGCCGATGCCGGGGAAGACGCGGGCGTGGTCGCGCGCCCCGACCTGGTGCATCTGGACTCGCGTGTGCAGGGCGGCGGCGACCTCGCGGACCAGCTCGCGGAAGTCCACGCGGCCCTCGGCGGTGAAGTGGAACGTCACCTGCGAGCCGTCGAACGCCCACTCGGCCTCGATCAGCTTCATCGGCGTCCGCAGCAGCTTGATCTTGTCCTTGCAGATTCGGTACGCCTCGGCCTGACGGCGCTCGCCGCGCTCGCGCCGCCCCCAGTCCTCGGGCGTCGCCAGCCGCAGGACGCGGCGGCGCGGCGCGGGGGCGTCCTGGTCGGACGCGGCGCGGGCCGGGGTGCGGACGAACCCGAACTCCAGCCCGGCCTCGCCGTCAACGATCACGGCGTCATCCGCCCCGAGTTCCAGCGATCCCGGCTCGCACAGCAGCAGCTTCCCGAGCGGCTTGACGGACACGCCGACGATGATGGGCATAGTTTCTCTACCTCAAACCCCAAAATGGTTCAGAATCCCCTATTGTTGTTCGCGATACCCGAACACGAAGCAGGCGATCACGCTGCACAGGACCAGCATCCAGTGTGTCCCCGTCAGGTGGCCCATCACGACCGGGAATGCCTCCGAGACCGACACGCCTGTACCCGTCTTGTTCACAACATCCTGTACGAAGAGCCAGTGGGCGAAGCCCAGGCTGGCGATCATCACTGCTGTCGCGAGGAAAGCAGTCGCGATTCCGCCCCGCCCGGCATATCCCCGCAGCGAGTAGGCGACCACCGCCGCCAGGCCGATGTAAAGGACGGCGATGTCTAAGTTGATGCTGAACGCAATCTTCTCAATCCCCAGCGCCCCCAGCAGGCCCACCGCGCCCACCAGCCCCAGCCCCATCAGCAGCCAGCCGGTGCGGACACTTTGAGGCACGGCGGCCTCCGCCGCAGCGGCCTCCGCGATGTAATTGCGGCGGGGCGGCTGGGTGATCCCCAGGGCCGGGTCGAAGCCGGGGGCCGGGCTGTAGCGCACATCCGCGCCCGGCGCAGGTAGAGGCGGGGCTGGAGCCGAAGCCGCCTGGGCGGCCAGCCTGCTCTTCAGGGCGGCACTGCACCGGCGACAGGCTGCCTTGCCCCCGACCTCCTCCAAACACTGCCCGCAGCCGGGTGTCCCGCACTGGATACAGTCACCCATGGCAGGAACTTGCGGATGATAAAGACACGGGTTCGCCATGATGCCCTCCGAAGCCACCTTCAGCGGCCTGATGGTCAAGATCACCGCAGTTCGCGAGTGGTGACATGCCCGGAGCCTCACCTCTTCCAGAACTGCATCCGGTGCCACCAAACCCGGCCCGGAAGCTGCCGCGTGACCTCGCGCAGGACGCTCGGCGACAGGGCGGCCTCCTGCATCAGGCTTTCCATCCGCTGCCGGGATTGGAACTCGGCCCCGGCGGGCGGCTGCGGCGAGTGGAGCGCGGACTGCGCCAGCCGGATCGTCCCGGCGAGTGCACCATCAGAGTGTTCCGGCGGGTCAAAATCGGGGTCAAGATCGTCCGACATGCTGCGCCCCTTCCTGTGCTTCTTGCGGGCCGACAGGTCTGCGCCCCGCGCGGTGCAGGTCCAGCCGCTCGGCGTCGTCCGTGCGCCGCTCGATCTCGCGGCGCAGCGCGACGACGGCCCGGTGCAGCAGGGACTTGACGGCGGCCTCGGAGCGGCCCAGCAGGGGCGCGATCTCACGCGCGGACAGCTCACCCAGGTAACGGTAGATCAGCACGTCCCCCTGGTCCGGCGGCAGGGCGGCGATGGCCGCGCGGACGAGCTGCTGCACCTCGTGGCGCTCGGCGATCTCGTGCGGCGTCCGGCTCGACGGGTCCGCGCCCTCCTGCGAATCCAGCAGTGCGCGCATCCCCGCGACCACCGGCGCGTCCAGCGAGACGACGCCCGACGGGGGCCGCTGCCGGCTGCCGTCCACGATCAGGTTCAGGGCGATCCGGTGGAGCCAGGGGTAGAACGACGCCTGCGCACCCGGCAAGCGGAAGCGGCCCAGCCCCGCCAGCGCGCGCACGAATGTCTCCGAGGCCACGTCTTCGGCGTCCTGGGCGTTGTTCGTTTTCAGATACGCCAGGTGATACAGCCGCTTGTAGTAGCGCGCGTGCAGCGCCCCGAAGGCAGCCACGTCGCCGCGCTGCGCGCGCCCAATGAGGGCGGCGTCGCCCGCGTCCCCCGCCCCGCGCCCCTCCGGCGGTGATACCATCAGCAGCAGGCCGATCATACCCGAGTGTACCATAGGCCGCGGCGAAACACAAGCGCCGCCCCGTTTGCGCGACGCCCCGCGCGGGTACGCTCGCTTCATCACATCTTGGGAGGATGACCATGAAGACACCACTCACACTGACAGCCTCCGCCCTCGCCGCGCTGGCACTGGTCGCAGCGGTGACGCCCGCCTCCGCACGGGCGCGGCACAGCCGCGCCAAGCGCCATCACGCCGTGAAGCATACGGCGGCGACGCACCCGATGACAATGCGGACCGGGACGAAGACAATGCGGACCGGGACGAACCCGATGATGAAAGTGATCCCCCCGCCCGCTTCGCCGGCTTCCAGCGCCGCCGGGGCCGGCGGGCTGAACACGCCGTAGGAGTCTCCGAGGGCCGGCCCTTGGAGACTCCTACGGCAGGCCGGTCGGCAGGACCTCGATCCGGTTGCCCCAGGGGTCGCGGACGTAGAAGCGCGGGTAGCCCATCGGGATCACGTCGTCATCCACGGCGTAGCCCAGGGCGGATACGCGGGCGCGGACGGCGTCCAGGTCTGCCGATGCCAGGGCCGTATGGCCGTCGCCGACAACGCCCTCCTCGGGGTGGCCGACGTGCAGCAGGATCGCCCCCGCCGCGAACCACAGGACCGGCGTGCGGGCCAGGCTGTCCGGCTTGGGGACGGCTTCCAATCCCAGCGCGTCGCCATAGAAGCGGCGGATGTCGTCCGGTGCCGCGCCCGGTGCAACGAGATACAGGTGGTGGGCGGTCAGGCCCATGCGGCCTCTTCAGCGGGGTTTTTGCGGGCCACGACGGAGGCGAACGAGGCCATCGCGTCGTCCCGAATGCCGTAGGTCCAGTATTCCGTCCGGTCCAGCGGCAGCCAGCCGCCGGATCGGGGGAAGAAAGCCAGCAGATCATCTGCCGAAGCGGTGAAGGCGTCGCCAAGCTCCGCCCCCCACCCCAGCATCGCCGGGCTGAAAACGCCCAGCGCGCAGATGCCGCCGGGCCTGGTACACCGCTTCAGCCGCTCGACGTGCAGCGGCGCGTCTTCGGGTCCCAAAAACTGGAAGACGTTCGCCGCCATCGCCAGGTCATAGGTCTCCGGGGGATAAGCAAAATCACGGACGTCTTCGCGGGCCAGATCGGCACGACCGGGGGGCAGGCCGCGCCGGACGAGCAGAGCGCGCGTCTTGTCCAGCCCCGTCGGCGAAACGTCACGGGCGACGACGCGCAGCCCGGCTTGCACCAAGAACGCCGTGTCGCGCCCCTCGCCGCTGCCCAAATCCAGCGCCGAAGGCTGATGCGCGGAGGACGGACCGCCGCCGAACGCCGCCAGCCAGCGCAGGGCCGTCCGCGCGAGCTGGCTCGGCTCCTCGCCGAAGAAGTAGCCCTCGGTGCCGGCGTAAACGGCTTCCCAGTCGGTCGGTGGACGAAAAACGGGCATGGGGCTATTATAGCACGGGACGGGGGTTCCTGTGGAGCAGCGGGAGAGGCGTTCCGGGTACAATCCCCCCTGTGCCCCAAGAAATCACCCAGGACCTCGCCGAGCATCTGCTTTCCCCGGCGGGCCGGACCCTGCTGGCCGAGGCGGACGCGCTCCGGGCGGACGGGGCCGAGGCGCTGACCGCCCTGACGCGCCTGCGCCGGTCGGCGACGCCGGACCAATCGGCGGCGGCATGGGAGATGTCCGAGCTGCGCCGACGGGGGCAGACGAAGTTCGGGCCGTCGGCCTCAAAGATGTTCTTCGTCCGCGAGGCGCTGGAGCAGGCCTCGGGGCCGGGCGCGGCGGACTACCACGCGGCCCGGCTGGCGGTGAGCGGCGCGCGGACCGTAGCCGACCTGGGCGGCGGCATCGGCGGGGACACCCTGGCGTTTGCCCGCGCCGGCCTGTCGGTGATGCTTTTCGAGCGAGACGCCGCCCGCGCGCTGTTCGCGAGGGAAAACGCCCGCGCCTGCGGCCTGGAGGCGCGGGTCTCCGTCACCCAAACGGACGCGACCGGGGCCGATTGGGACGCGGACGCCGCCTGGCTGGACCCGGCCCGCCGCCGGAACAGCCGCCGGGTATCCGACCCCGAAGACTACGAGCCGCCGCTCTCCTGGCTGTCCGCACTCGGGGCGCGGGGCATGGGGAGTGTCGGCGTCAAGCTGTCCCCGGCTATCGACCACGGACTCGCACAGCAGTACGGGGCGGAACTCGAATTCCTGTCGGACGGCGGCGAGTGCCGCGAGGCGCTGCTGTGGCTGGGCGCGGCCCGCACGGGAGACAAACTGCGGGCGACGGTGCTCACCGGCGAAGGGCGGCACACGCTGGCGGGCGTTCCCGACGTGCCCCAGGCTCGCCCGCCTACCTCGGGGCGCTACCTCTATGAACCCGACCCCGCCGTGATCCGCGCCCACCTGGTCGGGACGCTGGCCGACCGGATCGACGCCGCGCCCGCCGACCCGCGCATCGCCTACCTGCTCGGGGACCGCCTGGCGTTCACCCCGCTCGCGGACGCCTACGAGGTCTGCGACCGCTTTCCCTACGGCAAGAAGCGCCTGCAAGACGCACTGACGGCGCGCAATATCGGGCGCGTCGTCATCAAAAAGCGCGGATTCCCGCAGGAACCCGACGAGATGCGCCGCCGGCTCAAGCTGCGCGGGGACGGCGAGATCACGGTCGTGCTGGCCCGTATCGGGGTGGGCCACGACGTTTTTCTGTGCCACCCCGTCACCGAACCGTCCCCGGAAAGTCTATAGGGAAAGCCCCCGTGTCCGCTCCCGCCCTTCCCCTGCCGCTGTCCCGCGCGGACAAGCGGTTCAACTTCGCCGCCTGCCTGGTCGACGCCGTCGGCTGGCCGCTCGGCGCGGCCCTGATCTCCCAGACCACCATCCTGCCCCTGTTCCTGCGCCACCTGGGCGCGAGCAACACGGCCGTCGGCGCGCTGCCCGCGCTGTACAACCTCTTGGTCTTCCTGCCCGGCCTGCTGGTCGTCGGCCACATCAGCCGGCTCGGGCGGGCGCGCGGCTACCTGTTTGGGGTCGCCCTGGTCGAGCGGTTCGCCCTGCTGCCGCTGGCCCCGCTGACTCTGCTGTGGGGGCGGGCGCACCCCGGCTGGCTGCTGGCGGCCCTGTTCGGCGCGGTTTCGGTCCACGCCGGAGCGATGGGGCTGAACCAGCCGGCCTACTGGGTCGTGGTCGGCAAGAGCATCCCGCCCGCCTGGCGCGGGCGGCTGTTCGGCTACGCGGGCGGCGTGGCGGGCGTCCTGGGGCTGGGGGCGGACGCGCTGCTGCGCCGGCTGCTGTCGGGGCCGGACGGCGGCTTCCCCGGCGGCTACGCGGCCTGCTTCGGGTGGGGGTTTCTGATCCTGACGGTCAGCGTCCTGCCGCTGGGCATCGTGCGCGAGCCGGTCGCCCCGCCGCGCGACGCGGGCGACCCGCACACGGGGCATTACGGGCGGGACAGCCTGCGGGTGTGGCGCACCGACCAAGGCTTCCGGCGCTTCCTGTACGGGCAGATCGCCCTGACGCTGGCCGCGCTGGCAGTGCCGTTTTATGTGCTGTATGCCCAGCGGCGCTTGGGGGCGGGGGCGGGCGAGGTCGCCGCCTACACCGCGACGCTGGTTCTGGCCGGCTCGTTCGGCGGCCTGGGCTGGGGGGCCTGGGCGGACCGCGCGGGTAACAAGGTCGTGCTGCTGGCCGCCTGCGCCTGTGCGGGCCTGGCGTCGGGGTTCGCGCTGGTCGTCCACGCGCCGGGGATGTTCGGGCTGGTCTTCGGCGCATTAGCCCTGGCGACGGCGGGAGCGGGAATCGCGGGCAACAACATCGTGCTGGAATACGCGAGCGACGCGCGAGAGATTCCGCTGTACACAGCAGTTTATAACGCCGTCACCGCCCTGCCCCGCGCCGCCGCGCCCCTCCTGGGCGGCCTGCTGGCCGACCGCGCGGGCGGCTACGAGTCCCTGTTCGGCCTGTCCACCGCGCTGGCCCTGGCGGCATTCGTGCTGACGCTGCGCGCGGGCGAGCCGCGGCGCAGCATTCACCGAGGAGCAGCAGGCTGAGACCCTAGCGGCCCATGACCAGCGCCGGCTTACCGGAGCGGCCACGCCCCTCCTGCTAAAGCCGTGTGTCATATCGTATCTCGCAGCGCCGTCAGGCGAGGACGAACACGACCAAGCTACCTGAAACGCCACAGCCCGGCCATTACTAGAGGGCCGGGCTTTTTGCTATTCAGAGCCAGCGCCGCGCCAATGGGGAACGGCTCTATCATCTCTTTTTCGCCCGACGCTTTGGCTTTGCCTGAGCAGCGACCAGTAGCGGCGCGGAGAGAGCTTCATACCGCGTCAGCAAATGCTCTGCCCGTTCCCGGTCGTCAGTGAACGGCTCAGGCCGGTATAGCTTGTCCACCGCCGCGTCTAATGCGTGATGTGCTTTTCGGAGCGCGGGCGGCATAGTCAGGCGGTCGTATAAATCCGCAAGCGTAGAGTCAGGAAAAGTGGCGCGAGCGTCCAGAACCTTTTGCGCCAGCGAGCCGAGGCGGGTCTTGTCGGCATCCGCCAGCGCAGGCAGCGAAAAGGTGTTGTAAACAATACCAATAGAATATCGGTAGTCGCTCTTAAGCTTGCCGCCGATGGTTCGCAGCCAGGCCATGTGTAGCCGCGATGTGAGTAGGCCGAAGAGCCAAAGTGGTACATTAGGGATGACAAAAACAAGGTCGCTTGGGACTATCGGCGGCTCTAGGTAAGCAATCGGGGCATACTCCCGGCGCTCGGAACTGACTTTCGGAATGGCAAGAAATGGATGCTCCGGCAGCACATTCACATGATAGCGGCCAGGAGTGTCGGCAATATCACGGGTGGATATGCTTGTGCTTTTCTGCCGGAATCGCCTTACTTTTTCCATGCGCTCTTTGACGTGGGGCAACCGGCTCAATTGGGCAGGAGTAGCCTCCTGCAAAGCAAGAATATAGCGGATCGAGCCATTAATGAGTTCTTCCGCGCCGATGTAAGGGCGCAAAAATTGCGCGGCCCCCGGCTCAATTTTCAAAAACTCTTCTCGCTCTTGTGGCGTGAAAATGTAGTTCCCCTCATCAACGGGCTTGGAGCCAATCACTATCTTTGGCAGTCCGTTGATAGGTTGAGACACTTCCCGAACGACTAGATGGGAATCGGCCAATCGCGCCGCGTCTATCAGATAGGGCGAGAGCTTGGCGTGACCGCTTTCCACCGGATCGCCTTTGATGTCGGTGTAAGCGTAGAGACGCTTTATTCTCGGCTCATCTTCCTGCCGCGTCAGGCCCAAGATAACCACATGGACATGCGCCATGCCCCGCGCATCGCTGCCCCAAGCAAACGTGGAATGAGCGAAAGCGATTTCCAGATGATAGCGGTCGAAGAGCAGCGGCCATAGTTGCGCTACTTGTTCGCCCTGCGTGATCGAGTTGGTAGAGACGAACCCAATTTTTGCTTTGCCCGCCCGTGCATAGGCACCACCCGTCAGAAACCATGCCGTCACATAATCCAGCGTTCCGCCGCTACCGCCCAACTGTGCGATCCGGCGCACCTGTTCGCGCTGTTCCGCTGACTGATATTTCGCGCCGACAAACGGAGGATTTCCGAACAGGTAATCACACTCGCGGGATGGCAACACGCTCTCCCAACTCATTTCCAGCGCGTCGGCGTGGTGGATATGGGGAGCTACGCGAAGCGGGATGCGCCGGAAGACCTGCCCGAAGTCGAGGGAGACCCGGTTGTTAGCGATATGGTCCGTCATCCACAGCGCCACTTCCGCGATTCGCGCAGGGAACTCGCCAAGCTCGATGCCGTAGAACTGTCCGACATTCACCCGGATCAGATGCTCAATATCAAGCACCTGTTGCCGCTGTTCCGGCGGATACAGTTCGCGCAGAACCTCTAGTTCCAGCGCCCGCAGTTCCCGATAAGCGATCACGAGGAAGTTGCCGCAGCCGCAGGCCGGGTCAAAGAAGCGCAAGGAAGCAAGGCGGGTATGGAAGGCATCCAGCGCCGTCCGCCGCCCGGTATCCCGGCGCTCTTTAAGGCGCTGAAACTCTGCATACAGGTCATCTAGGAAAAGAGGCTCTATCACCTTCATGATGTTGCGCTCGGTCGTATAATGTGCCCCTTGCGCCCGCCGCTCATCCTTCTTCATGACGGATTGAAAGAGAGCGCCAAAGATAGCGGGCGAGATCGCATCCCAATTAAAGTCGCAGGCTTCCAGCAGCACCGCCCGCATATCCTTTGTGAAGGCGGGGACGCGCAGCCGTGCGGCGAACAAATCCCCGTTCACATAGGGGAAGGCTTGCAAATCTTCATCCAGCTTTGCCTGCCGCTCTTTTTCCGACTCATTCAGCACGTCAAATAATTGCGCGAGCCACGGCCCCACGTCGGAACCATCTTCCGCCGTCCGCTGAGAAATTAAATCGGTGAAGATGCCGATAGGCTCAAAAATGCCCGTGTCATCTGCGAACAGGCAGAAGAGCAGCCGGACCAGCAACCGCTCTAAATCCTCGCCCTTATAGCCGGAGGCAAGCAGCGCGTCATGCAGCTTGCCCATTAGCTCGGAAGCCTTAATGTTTACCGGGTCTTGATCGTGGAAGGTGCGCTTTTTAATGCCGAGGATGAAACCGAACTTTTCCACATGCTGAGGCAGTTCGGCCAGTGTAAAGGCAACGCTATCGCCTTCCTCTAAATCGTAAAGCTCAAATGTCTGAAAATCGGAAACGAGGATATAGCGCGGCAGTTCTGAGGGTTTCAGGCCGGGAAAATAATCAAGCGCCTGCTCTTTCGCCGGCGCGAGCTTCCGCCCGGCGCTCTTATGCTCGACCAGCAAGACGCCCTTCCAGAACAAATCTATAAAGCCCTGCCTGCCGCCGAGCTTCTTGACCGGCTCTTCAAAGGACGCGACCTGCCGCCGCTTGACCCCGAAGACCTCAAAAAAGTCGTTATAGAAGCTCTGGGTTTCGCCCCGCTCGTAGCTTGCATCCTTCCACTCTTCGGCAAAGCGGGCAGCATTAGCGCGGATCTGATTAAAACTGAGGCGGTTCATAATTTGTTAATATCTGGCTTACGGGATGATAATGAAGTTCGCCATTATTCAAACTAAATCCTGTCTAAACGTTTTCTCGCTCGACTCCAACAGGAGTATTGCTGCCAACAAGTGAAGTGTAAAGATTGAAACGCTCGTTTCAATTCTTCACCTAGGCCTAATTCCCCGTTAACCCACGCGCCTGCCAGGGCCATCACCCTGACGAGCGTTGCCCGCAAGAAAAGCCCCACCCCTATCAATGGGGGCGGGGCCTTTTAGCATCGTCTAGGCGGCGGTGGCGGGGCGGGGCTGAAGGGTGCCCAGCAGCGCGCCGGCCTGGCGCACGGCGTCTTCTTCCAGGAGATGCCGCAGGACATACGGCAGGATGCCGCCGCTTTGGTTGCGGTCTATTGCGAGGCGTCCTGCTCAGGCGGCGGCTTGCTTCCTGTCAGCCGCCTGCGGTTTTGGCGGCTCTGGTCGCTCTCGTTGAGTACCTTTGCCTTCTCGGTGCGCTCCTGCTTTTGAGCGGCTCTTCCGTAGAGGTTGACTCCGGCCAGCGCGGCAAGGGTAGAGCCAAGCGTCACAATGCCGTAGACCGCGTAATGTTCATGGACCATGTAAACAGACGCGCCGACAAATAATGTGGCAATATAGGCAGCAATATTCATGGCCTTGGAAGCGTTGGCAGCACCGGCTTCCACGACGATCTTTTCCATTTGTTGACGATGCGCTTCCTGCCGCTCGGCCATCGCCAAGATGCGCTCCGGCGCGTCAGCCTGGGTGCGGCCATACCCCGCGAGGATTTCCGGCGGCGGGAGCGGACTGTTGTAGCTGAGGCTGGCTTCGGCCCGAACGGTCATGCGCCGCCGTTCGGCATCGGCGGTTGCTTCAGGACGCAGCGGCGCTTGCGGATCGGCGGCTTCTAAATCGGCTGGCTCAGAGTCGGATGGCGGCATAACAACGTGTTACCCCCGTTCATTATCTTCATACTCTGCAAGAGCGGCCTCGAAATCCTCGCCGATGACTCGCCAGTCGGAACGGAGGGCGAGGAAGTCCGCTTCACCCGCATTAGCCGATGTATTATAGGCAGTAAACGTATCCCCGATATCGAGGACACGGGCAAATCCCTCCAAGAAGCTGGGAGCCGCATATAGCAAGCCTAAGTTTTCGTTCATGGTAGACAAGCCTCCCCGATAATGAAACTATACCACAAGCGGGAGAACATCAGCAAGAACCGTCAAAACGAAAGCCCCGCCCCTATCAACGGGGGTGGGGCCTTTTAGCATCGTCTAGGCGGCGGGGCGGGGCTGGAGGGTGTCCAGCAGGTGCCCAGCTTGGCGGACGGCGTCCTCTTCCAGGAGCTGCCGCAGGACGAAGGGGAGGATGCCGCCGTTCAGGTAGTAGTCTACTTCGATGGGCGTGTCGATCCGCAGGGTCAGCGGGACCTCCTCCGTCTCGTCGCCGGACCGGCGGATGACCAGCGTCACGTCCATCTGCGGGGCCAGGCCCGCCGTCAGGCCGACCAGGTCAAACGTTTCGGTGCCGTCCAGCCCCAGCGTCTGCGCGCTCGTGCCCTCTTTGAACTGGCAGGGCAGGACGCCCATGCCGACCAGGTTGGAGCGGTGGATGCGCTCGAACGACTGGGCGATGACGGCCTTGACGCCCAGCAGGGCCGTCCCCTTGGCGGCCCAGTCGCGCGACGAACCCGTGCCGTACTCCTGGCCGGCGAAGATCATCAGGGGAACGCCCAGGTCGCGGTAGATCAAGGAAGCGTCGTAGATGCTCATCTCCTCGCCGACCGGCTGGTAGATCGTCATGCCGCCGATCACATTGGGCACCATCTGGTTCTGGATGCGGACGTTGGCGAACGTGCCGCGCATCATGATCCGGTGGTTGCCCCGGCGCGAGCCGTAGGAGTTGAAGTCCTCCACGGGGACGCCCTTCTGCTGCAAGTACAGGCCGGCGGGGGACGTCGGCTTGATGGCCCCGGCGGGGCTGATGTGGTCGGTCGTCACCGAGTCGCCGAAGATCGCCAGGGGCCGCGCCCGCATGATCTCCTGCGCCGTGCCCGGCTCGGTGCTGAACTTGTCGAAGTAGGGCGGCTCGCGGATGTAGGTCGAGGTGGCGTCCCAGTCGTAGACCTTGCCCACGCTGCTGGGTATCTCCTGCCACAGCGGGTTCTGCTCGGCGAAGTCTTTGTAGAGCCGCCGGTAGGTCTCGGGGTCGTTCGCCGCCGACAAAACCTCGCCGATCTCCTCGGACGTGGGCCACAGGTCTTTGAGATACACGTCGGCGTTGAACCTGTCCTTGCCGATGGGGTCCGTGCCCATGTCCACGTCCACCGTCCCCGCCAGGGCGAAGGCGACGACCAGAGGCGGCGACATCAGGAAGTTGGCGCGGACGTTCTGATGGACGCGGGCCTCGAAGTTGCGGTTCCCCGAAAGCACCGAGGCGACGACCAGGTCGTTCTTGGTGATCGTTTTTTCCAGGTGCGGCTCCAGCGGCCCCGAATTGCCGATGCAGGTTGTGCAGCCGTAGCCGACGGTCTGAAAACCCAGCCGATCCAAGTAAGTTTGGAGGCCGGTCTTTTCCAGATAATCCGTGACCACGCGCGAGCCGGGGGCCAGCGACGTCTTGACCGTCGGGCGGATCGTCATGCCCTTCTCGACGGCCTTCTTGGCGAGCAGGGCCGCGCCCAGCATCAGGGCGGGGTTGGCCGTGTTGGTGCAGCTCGTGATGGCGGCGATGACCACGTCCCCGTGGCTCAGCTCCACCATCGCATCGGGGAACTCGCCCTGAGGGATGTCCTCGACGCGGTCCGGCGTGGGCCGGTTCTGCATCATCTCGATCTCGGTCAGTCCCGCCGTGTCGTCCTTGGTTTCGAGCGGCTTGGTCTCGGCGGGGGCCGTCGCCATGTCCTGGTCGCCGCCGCCCGAGATGGGCTTGACGTTGTGCTCGATGCCGGTCATGATGACGAACCTTTTGTTCAGGTCCGCCAGCGACTTGTTGTACGCGGCGGGGCTTGCCAGCAGCTCCTCGAACTTGGACTTGACCTCGGGCAGCTCGATTCGGTCCTGGGGCCGCTTGGGTCCGGCCACCGAGGGGTGGACGGCGGCCAGGTCCAGGTGCAGGGTCTGGCTGTACTCGATCTGGCCGGCCTCGGGCATCCCGAACAGGCCCTGCGCCTTGAAGTACTGCCGGAAGGCGTCCACCTCGTCGTCGGTGCGGCCCGTCGCGGCCATGTACCGGCAGGACTCTTCATCCACGGGGAAGAAGCCCATCGTCGCGCCGTACTCGGGGGCCATGTTGGCGATGGTCGCCCGGTCGGTCAGGGACAGCGAGGCCGCCCCCGCGCCGTGGAACTCGACGAACTTGCCGACGACCTTGGCCTTGCGGAGCATCTCGGTCAGCGTCAGAACCAAATCCGTCGCCGTCACGCCCGGCTCCAAAGCGCCCGTGAGGTTGACGCCCACGACGTCCGGCGTCAAAAAGTAGACCGGCTGGCCCAGCATCCCCGCCTCCGCCTCGATGCCGCCCACGCCCCAGCCGACGATGCCCAGGCCGTTGATCATGGTCGTGTGCGAGTCGGTGCCGACCAGCGTGTCCGGGTAGTACACCCCGTCCTTGCTCAGAACGCCCTTGGCGAGGTACTCCAGGTTGACCTGGTGGATGATGCCGATTCCGGGCGGCACGACCGAGAAGCCGTTGAACGCCTGCATCCCCCACTTCAGGAATTGGTAGCGGGCGCGGTTGCGCTTGAACTCGATCTCCATGTTGAGCTGCAAGGCGTTCGGCACCTCGGAGAAGTCCACCTGAACCGAGTGGTCTACGATAAGGTCCACGGGCACTAACGGCTCGATCAGACCCGGCTCGCGCCCGAAGCGCGAAGCCGCCGAGCGCATCGCCGCCAGGTCAACGAGCAGCGGGACGCCGGTGAAGTCCTGGAGCACGACGCGGGCGACCACAAAGGGAATCTCCGCCGTGCGCTCGGCGTTGGGCTTCCAGTTCGCGAGTCCACAGACGTCGGCCTCGCGGACGCGCTTCTTGTCGTAATTTCGGAGCACGGATTCGAGCACGATCCGCAGGGACACGGGCAGCTTGGAGATCGGGCCGATGTCGGCCTTTTCCAGCGCGGGGAGCGAATAAAACTGCGCGGCCTTGCCGTCGCCGAACGTGAAGCTTTGCAGCGAGTCAAAGAGTGAGTGCATTTCAGCCATGATGGGGGTCTTTCGCCTTTTCTCTGTCGCCGGTTGTGTTTGAGGAAATCTCCCTCTAGTATATCGGCGGCGGGCTGGAAGTGTCAAGCGAATCAGGCTCCTATCTAACAACGCACTCGAAAACGTACAAAGTCGCGGTGTTCGCTTTCCCCATGCGGCAGACATGATATACTGAGAACCGAAAGCAGGGGCCGGAAGCGAGGGGCAGGGGAATGGACGACGGACGGCTGCTGCGGCAGTATGCGAACCAGGAAGCAGGGCAGGGGTCACAGGCGGCGTTCTCCGCGCTGGTCGCGCGGCACCTGAACTTCGTCTACTCCGTCTGCCGGCGTGAGGTGGGCGACGCCGCGCTGGCCGAGGACGTCACCCAGGTCGTGTTCCTGCTGCTCGCCCGCAAAGCGCCCGCCCTGCGGTCCGGCGACTCGCTGACCGGCTGGCTGTTCCAGACGGCGCGCTTCGCCGCCCGCAACGCCCGCCGCCGCGAGTCCGTCCGCCAAACCCGCGAACAGGAGGCGGGCCTGGAGATGCTGCACCAAACCGGCCAGGCCGACGACGCCCTCTGGGACCGGATCAGCCCCACCCTGAACGACGCTCTGGCTTCGCTCGCCGGGAAGGACCGTAAGGCCGTCCTGCTCCGCTTCGCCGACGGCCTGAGCTTCCCCGAACTCGGGGCCGCGCTCGGCACGTCCGAGGACGCCGCCCGGATGCGACTCAACCGCGCCGTGGACCGTCTGCGCCGATTCCTCGCCAAGACGGGCGTTGTCGTGTCCAGCACGGGTCTGGTCGGCCTCATGGCCGACCGCACCGCCCAAGCCGCCCCGGCTGCCTGCGCGGCTTCCGTCGCCAAGATCGTCGGCAGTGCCGGTGGTGCGGCGGCAATCAGCCCGCACGTCTACTCACAACTACAAGGAGCATTGAAAGCCATGACGATGACGAAACGCTACGCAACCATCGTGGCGGTCCTGATAACAGGATCGGCTGGGATTGTGTTCAACAATCTCAGGCAAGCCCCCGCCCAAGCATCAGGGGCGAGTCGGGAAGACCAGGATACCAAGTCAATCTCTGATCCTCTCAGCCCCGACCCTGCCGTCCGTGATGCAGTGCAGCAGCGTCACACCGAGCGGGCCATGCTGCTACGCGACCGTTGGCAACCTTGGGCGGAGAACCACCACGTCCTGCTCAAGCAGATGCTTCAGGCACAACCCTCTGATGCGGGGGCTTTGGCTCGTGTTTACGAAGCTATACCGGCTAGTCCCGGCCCCGGCAGTCGCCGGGGTGAGGCCGGCATCTCAAACGATGATCTGCACACTCCGGGCGCTTTGTTCACGTGGAACGCAGGCGGGAAACATCTTCAATCACCTTCTAACCCAGCCACGGCGGAACGGCTTACTGAGTCGAATGCCTGGTTCAGCAACCGGATGCGTCAAGACTTCGGCAAGTATCACGACTTCCGGCTGACTGAGTCGGTGAGCACAGGGCGTTATCATACCGTTTTGTGGGCGAGCGGCCGGGTGACGATTGTGGCAGAACGAGATAGGTTCGTCGGCCACGGCAAGCCTTTCGAGGATTACGAGGAGATACAAGCGGAGGTCAGCCCCGCGTATGACTTCCTCCAATAAGGCACGTGTGCGACAAGAGCGTGCGTAGCCGCTCTGCCGTCGCAAGTCGCCCGCCGTGCCCCTGTGCAGGGCGGGTGGCTGCCGGGAAGCGGCGGCGTAGACCCGGTGCCGCATAATTTAGCAACAACGTGAAAAGGCCGGGACCCTCGGGTCCCGGCCTTCTTTATGGCTTCTCCCTATCGTGTCCTCCTGCGGCTCACGGGCCGCACCGCGAAGACACGGACGGGCGCGAAAAAACTTTTCCGACTCTTTTTCGCCGCCTCTGAGGCCGCCCTTGCGGGGGCCGGGATTATGTGCTAGAATAGTCCGCACCCCCTCCGCAGGGAGGCGCTGGGAAGCAAATTGGGGAGCAGACCGCATGGCCGAAGAAGAGACAGGCTTTACGTTCGTTGACAAGCGCCGTGCCGCGACTGAAGCGCCCGCCACCGTGCAGGCCGCTGCCGAAGCCCCGGCTGTGGACATCCCGCAGGCCACCGACCCGCTGCCGGAGATGGCGGCTCAGGAGGCCAGTCTTGGCGGCGACCTGGGCGAAGACGGACTCGGCGCAGACCCCGGCCCACCCAGCACCTACGATTTAATCGGCTACTGCCTGAATCTCATGGCACAGCAGGCCTGGCAGAAATTGGGCCTGCTGGCGGACCCGCAGACCGGGGAAGCGAAACCGGACCTGGCGGAAGCCAAGGTCGCCATCGACACCGTGGGGGACCTGGCGGGGCGGCTCGAAACGGCCCCGGAGACGATCATCCCCGCCGATTTCCGGCGCGACCTGCGTACACTGCTCAACGATCTGCGACTTAACTACGTCTCCCAAAGCGGCCCTTCGCTCCCGTAGCGCCCTTGCATACGCCTGGCTTTTCATACACCCGACTTAATTCTCGCCTGACCCAAGGGGCATCCGCAACCATGATCCGCAGCAACCTTCCGCTCCCTTTCCTTTACCGCCTCCGTCTGCAAGCCGGGGCGGCGGCGCGACGCGCCCTGTCCGCCTCACCCGTGGACTACCGCCGGTCCCGCTCTCAGCCCGGCGGGGCGCGGCCCGCAGGCGCGCGCTCCCTCGCCATCCGCCGGGCCGCCACCAGCGACACCGCACAGGCGTGGCTGAACTTCATCGACCAGTACGAGGCCTTTACGGACGTGCTGTGCGCCGCAGCCAAGACCGGCTGTGATGGGCAGAAGGAGAACGAGTACGCTCAGATGCGGCGCTGGTTCGTGGCGAACTACTACCGGACGGCGGCCCGCGTCCGGCCCTACCTGGAGGCCGAGGGCGGCGAGGGGGGGGAGCCGCCGAGCATCACGGACTACGCCGGGCAGCGCCGCGCCCTGGACGTCCTGGAGGCCCTGTTCCTGCCGGCGACCCTGCGCGACGTGCTGCGCCAGGACACCGGCGACCTGATCCCGCGCGTGGCCCGCATCAGCGAGGCCGTCTACCGCTGCCACGCCGACTGGGAGGACGCCCAGGCGGTCTGAGCCGGCCTGACGGCCCGAAACAGACGGCGGCCCCCGCAAGCGGGGGCCGTCACTTTTTTCGCTTTCTCGCTGCGGGGTGTCGTCAGGCGGGCTGCGTGTGGGTGCGGGCCTCGGTCAGGGCCGCCTCGTCGTCGTCGAAGAGCTGGAAGATCTTGACCAGGCGGGTGATCTCGAAGGCGCGGCGCACGAACGGCGTCGTCGAGACCAGGCTGATGCCGCCCTCGTGCTCGCGGACGCGGCGCACGGCGTCCACCAAAACGCCCAGCGCGACGCTGTCCAGGTAGGGAACTTCGGCGAGGTTGATGATGATCTGGTAGCGCTCCCGCTCGACCAGGTCCCGCAGCGTGTCCCGCAGTTCGGCGCAGGTGTGCAGATCGATCTCGCCCTTCAGGCGCACGACCGGAATCTGATCGGGCGTCATTTGTGTGTCAATTTCTAGGTTCAATGGGGCCTCCTCAGAGTCGGCATTCGCCGGCGTCTCTTGCGCCGCCGCGACATTCATTTTCCCATCGTACCCGCTTGCCTGCGAGACAAAACGAACGTCCGCCTGTCGGCGCTGTTGATGATATTCGGCCTGATGTGGGAATAACCGGCAAGACACCTCTCACGCACACGCAAAGGACACACCATGCAGTATCGTCATCTGGGCAAATACGGGGTCAAGGTCAGCGAGGTCGCGCTCGGCTCGTGGCTGACCTACGGGGGCGCGACCGGCGACGAGGCCGCCCGCGCCTGTATCGAGAAGGCCTATGACCTGGGCATCAACTTCTTCGACACGGCCAACGCCTACGCCCGCGGCAAGTCCGAGGAGGTGGTCGGGCGCGTCCTCGCCGCCTACCCGCGCGACTCCTACTTCCTCGCCACCAAAGTGTATTTTCCGATGGGCGACGGCCCCAACGACCGCGGGCTGTCCCGCAAGCACATCTTCGAGCAGTGCCATGCCTCGCTGAAACGCCTCGGCATGGACTATATCGACCTGTACCAGTGTCACCGCTACGACGTCGAAACCCCGCTGGAAGAGACTCTTGTCGCCCTGGATGACCTGGCGCGGCAGGGAAAGATCCTTTATGCCGGTGTCTCCGAATGGAGCGCCGGGCAGATCGCCCACGCCGTCGATCTGGTCCAGGGACGCGGCCTGCACCCGTTGGCCTCTAACCAGCCCTACTACAACATGATCGGGCGCAACATCGAGAAAGAGGTCATCCCCCTGTGCGCCCGTGAGGGCATCGGCCAGGTGGTCTTCTCCCCACTGGCCCAGGGCGTCCTGACCGGCAAGTACAAGCCGGGCCAGCCGCTCCCCGAAGACAGCCGGGCGGCAGATCCGGGCCAGAACGCCTTCATGGGCGGCGGGACACTGGACCAGGACGTGCTGGTGCGGGTCGAGAAGCTCGCACCCATCGCCGAAGGCGAAGGGCTATCGCTGGCACAGCTCGCGCTGGCCTGGTGCCTGCGCCAGCCCAACGTCAGCAGCGTCATCATCGGCGCGTCCCGCCCCGCACAGGTCGAGGACAACGCCGGGGCGTCGGGCAAGACCTTGTCCCCCGAAACGCTGGCGGCCATCGACGGGGTCCTGGCCGGAACGCCCTCGGCGCGCTGACGGCGTACTCTCGCCTGTCCCACGAGGAGATACCATGCCCGACCTCAAAGCCGTCGAGACGTTCCCCAGCGGCGGTGCCCTGGCCGAGCGCGCCGTGGCTCTGTTCTTGGAAGCGGCACGCGACGCCGTTCAAGCGCGCGGGCGGTTTACCGTCGCCCTGACCGGCGGATCCGGCCCGGTCGAAGCCTACGCGCGGCTGGCGCGAACCCCGGAATCCGTGGACTGGGCCAAGGCGTTCGTGTTCTTAGGCGACGAGCGCTTCGTCCCGCCGGACGACGCGCGCTCGAACTACGGCCAGGCCCGCCGACTCCTGCTGGACCACGTGCACGTCCCGGCCGATCAGGTCTTCCCCGTCCCGACCGATGCGGCCACGCCTGCCCAGGCCGCGCAGGAGTACGCCGGAACGCTGGCGCGCGTCTTCGGGTCGGCCCCCGCCGGGCCGCCGCCCGCGTTCGATTTGATCCTGCTGGGCATGGGTGACGACGGCCACTGCGCCTCGCTGTTCCCCCACATGCCTTCACTGTCGGTGACGGACCGATGGGTCGTCTCCAGCCCGCCCGGCACACTGCCGCCGCCCGTGGACCGCGTCACGCTGACGTTCCCCGCCTTGAACGCCGCCCGGCGCGTCGTCTTCCTGGTCGGCGGCGAGAAGAAGGCCGCCGCCGTCAAAGACATCTTCGCGGGTGGGGCCGGCCTCGAACGGCATCCGGCGGGGGGCGTGGACCCGCCGCACGGGACGCTGACCTGGCTGCTGGATACGCAGGCCGCCGCCCTGCTGACTCGCCCACCCGCCCATGCCTGACACCGCCAATACCCGTGACCACCTCGCCAACGAGCGCACGTTCCTCGCCTGGATGCGCACCGGGCTGGCCCTGCTGGGCTTCGGCATCCTGCTGGTCAAGCTGCGCTTTCTGGGGCTGACGCCGGGCGAGGGGGTGCGCTCCGCCCGGCTCGGCCTGGCCTTCGCCGCCGCGGGCGTACTGACGTTCCCGCTGGCCGCGTGCCACCACGCGCGGACCCGCCGCCTGATCGACGGCGGGGTCTACAAGGCGGCACATCACGTCGTCTACGCCTTCGCCGCCGTCGTGTTCGCCCTGGGCTTGGTGAGCCTGGCCTACTTGATTTCCCTGTCGGGCCAAAAACCCGCAATCGTGCCCCGCGTGACCAGCAGTTTTTAAGCTTTTTTCGGATACAATAGCGTATCATGGCTTTGCAGCTCACACGTGCCGTCAGCCGGAAGTTCATCCGCGCCGGGCAGCAGCTCCGGGAGGTCTCGCAGTCCTGGCTGCGCCGTGCCCCCGCCGGGCCGCGCGCCGAAGCACCCGTCGGTGCCCCCCGGCCCGTGTTCAACCATCTGCACAAGAGCGGCGAGATGAACCACCTGGGGCGCTGCCGCTGCGACGCCTGCGACGCCGAGATGGCTTTGGTCCCTTCCCCTGACGCCTCCCATTATGCCTGGTACTGCGCGGGCTGCCGCGGGCGCGACGAGACCAGTTTCCGCATCTGCCGCTGCGGGCGGCAGACCGTGCTGGAGAAACACGCGGCCAGCGGGCGTGCCCTGCCCGTGAGCCTGAACGCCGGCGGCTGCACCGAATGTGAGCGGTGCGTGGTCTGCGACGGGGTGCTCGCCGTGGGCAACCTGAAGTGGTTCTATGGCCGCTGGACGCACCTCTACCCCGACACCGAGTTCGACCGCCGGGCCATGCAGGAGTACGCGGTCATGCGCGAGCGGGCCAAGCACTACGGCTTCCACTGCCACTTCTCCTGCCACCAGGCCGACCCCCAAGCAGTCCAGCGCCACCTCGACTCGCTCGTCCCCGACTGGTACGCCGAGGGCCACGCGCGCCAGCAGGCCGAGGAAGAGGCACGCCTGCACAGTCAGGGCCGCTGCCTCGCCTGCCGGGGCCGCCTGGACGTCGTCAGCCGCCTGCTCGACCAGGACTGCCACCCCCAGTGCCGCTAGAAGCGGGTGAACGCAACAGCCTCCGGCTGCGGCACACGCCGCGACCGGGGGCTTCTCCGTTAACGTCACCGCCCCCGTCGCTGAGTGTCACGCACAGGACCGTGCAGGTGCTTCCCGCCGGCAAGGCTTTTCCCGCCTTCCCCGTCCGCCTATCACCTTCCTTCCGGCGGCATTGGAGCACCCTGTGACATGCTGGCTTTGATCCCGACCCCTTCAGACTTCTCGTTCCCGGAAACCCTGTCCGCCCACGGCTGGCGTCGGCTGGCTCCGTTCGTCTGGGACGACGGCGCGCAGACGCTGGAGCGGGTGGAGGAGCTACAGGCGGGCGTCGTCCTGCTCCGGTTACGTGACCTGGAAGGCCACGTTTTGGTCGACGTACAGGGACATGTGGAGTGGAATGACACCACGGAAGCTGAGGTCGTGGGGCGGGTGCGGCGGATGCTCCAGCTCGACCTGCCGATAGACGGCTTTCACACCTACTGCGCCTCGCACCCGGAACTGGCACACATCGCGGGGTGCAGACGGGGGCGGATGCTGCGCGGCCCGACGCTGCATGAGGACGCAGTGAAGGTTGTGGCGACGACAAACACGACCTGGGCGCAGACCATCGCCATGAGCGCGCGCCTGGTAGAGCACTTCGGGGCACCCCTCCCCGGAGACTCAGCCCGCCGCGCCTTCCCCACCCCCCGGCGCATCGCCGCCGTGCCGTTTGACGAGTTCGCGGCCAAAGCCCGGATGGGCTACCGCAACGCCTATGTGCATGGGCTGGCGACGGCAATCGCCGACGGGACGCTGGACCTGGAAGGCTGGCAGGACAAGACGCTGACGGCGGATGTTCTGCGGAAGCGGCTGCTGTCTTTGCCGGGGATCGGGCCTTACGGAGCCGCCTGCCTGATGCTGTATCTGGGCAAGCCGGAGCACGTCAACGCCGACTCCGTCGCCCGCGCGGCCCTGGGCAAAGAGCTGGGCCGCGTCGTGACGGACAAGGATGTCCAGACCTTCTTTGAAGAGCATGGCGAGTGGCGCGGGCTGGTGTATAACTTCTATCCCTGGCGGGATGCGTGAGCGGATGGCGCGTCAGCGGATGTCCGTGTAGCGATAGCTGAAGCGGCCGTCGGGGGCGCTGTCGCCGACGTACCACCAGTCCGCGATGCCGGCCGGGTCGCCCCCGACGGGCGCGTTGTCCACCCAGTGGAAGTCGAACGCCGTGCGCGCCAACCTCGTCAGGCCGAGCAGGCGGCGCGGGACCGTCACCTGCATCTCGCGGCCCGCCGTGCGGTAGGACACGGTCCAGGTCTTGCCGTCGCGCAGGCGTTTCAGCGTGGTCCGGGTGGCGCTGAGGACGTGACCGTTGACCTGGAAGTCGTAGCCGTTCCAGCCCGTCTCCGGGTTTTGGTCGGCGTCGATCAGGAGCTGCATCCAGTTCTGGCCCGTGTACGGGGTCAGATCGGCCTGGGTGCGGACGTAGAAGTAGATGTTTTGAGCGTCGCAGGCGACGCGGGCCTCGGCGATGTCGTTGCGGCCCGACGCATCGACGTAGTGGTGTCCGCCCCAGCCGGGCCAGTCGCGGTGGGTGGTATCGCCCACGGCGTCAAGATAGGAGGGCGTCACGGACTTCCACGCCGGCATCCGCGTGGGCGTGTGGAAGCCGTGCGCGACGGGCGGGGGGCGGACGCCCTTGAACTGCCGGATGCCGTCCACGAGCTGCATGTAATAGTCGTCCGCGTGGCCGCCCCGCATGGGCATGATGTCGCGGCTGAACTCCTGGTTGTACTCGTCCACGAAGAAATACTGGCCCGGCTTCGTGACCCGACCCAGCATGGGGACGCCGGGCTGAGACTGCCGCCCCGCCGTCCACTCGTTCCAGCCGGTCACGAACACGAACTCGGGGTCGGTTTTGAGTGCCGCGCGCCACTGCTGGGAGAAGAAGGGGCCTTTGGGCGTGTCCGGGGCGGTCTGCGCGCCGTCCAGCGGCGGCTCCTGCCCGCCGGCCCGCTCCCCGCCCCGGTAGCTGCGTCCCAGGTCCGACGACGACCAGCCGCCCACGGCCACGGGGACTTCTTCGGGCACTTTCGGGTCACCGTGCCAGCCGTAGCTTTGCGCCCCCAGGGTGTCGATCCACTGCCACTCGTCCCGGCCATCCCCCGACGGGCCGCGCGTGTTCGCCCAGGAGAAGCGCCAGTGGAAGAAGTCCCGCACCTCGGGGCGGGGCGGGGCCGCGTTGGGCGCGGACCCCTTCGGGTCCCCCAGGATCAGCGGCCTACCCTGCCAGCGGAACCAGAGGTCCTTGTACCGGCCCTTGGCGTAGAGGTTGTCGTAGAGGCTGTCGGCGACCGGGCCGGTGGAGCTGTACGTGATGAACAGGAACTGCGGCGTGGGGCTGCCCTCGCGGCGCATCCGCTCGGCCACATCCAGGACGTTCGTGTAGGCGGCGGAGTATTGGGGGGCGTTGGTGACATCGAAGATCAGCGTGTCCACGCCCGCCGCGGCCAGCATGGACAGGTTCCTGCGGGCGACCCAGGGGTCGTCGGCCAGGAAGTAGCCCACGGCGGGCTGCCCCCACCAGTACGTCCCTCCCTCTTTCCAGGCGTCCGGCCTGGTGACCGGGCTGCCGCCGCTGCTGCCTGCGATGATCTGGGTGTTGTCCCGGAGCACCCGAGGATCGTCCCCATAGGTGCCGTAGTCGAACCGGGTCCGGCCGTTGTCATAATAGGCTCGGCTGCCGTGGGTCAGGAAGTAGAAAACGCCTACGAAGCGGTCCCGGCGAACGGGACGCGTTTGGGCTGCGGTCGGCGTCGTACGGCCCAGCGCGTCGGTCGCCACCCAGGTGTCGGGGGCGAGGTCGCGCGGGCGGGCGGTGGGCGTGGCCTGTGCCCGGACGGGGGACAAAGAGGAGACGGACGGCAGGCCCAGCGCCAGCACGGACGATAAAAACAGGAGCGGAGGCGGTCGCATGGTCACACGTAATCCTCGGGGGAGCAGTCGCCGAGTATAACACGGCGTCCGAGGCCTGTCAAGGCCGACGGCCTCTTTGTCCACCAGGCAGGAAAAGGCGCGGCGGGCCGCGAACAGGGCGGGCGATGAACACCCCTGTCAACAACGCCGGCGCACAGCCGCGCCCCGCGGACGCCGGGCCGGCCGCCCCCCTGGGCACGGCGGGAGTCCTCTGGTACAGCCTGGCGAACCTGGGCTACGGGGCGTTCTACGCCTTCAACAACTTCGTTATCCCGCTGTGGCTCCAGGCGTACACCCACAACGCCGTGCTGCTCGGCCTGATGGGCGGCTCGCACTCGTTCGAGGGCGTGTTCATCCAGCCCGTGGTCGGCTCGTTGAGCGACCGACGGCGCGGGCCGGGGGGACGACGCCGCCCGTTCATGCGGCTGTTCATCCCGCTCTCGGCGCTGTTTCTGCTGCTCGCGCCGGCCGCCGCCCTGCTGCCACACGGGGTACGGCTGGCCGGGGTCATTGCGTGCATTTTTCTGTTTACGCTGACCTTCAATGTCGCCCTGGACCCGTATCAGGCGTTGCTGGCGGACATCACAACGCCCCCACAGCGGGGCCGCGTGACCGGCTTCTGGTTCTTCGTCGGCGCGCTGGGCCAGGTCGTGATTCTGGTGCTGCCGCTGCCGCTGACGGCCAAGTTCGTCGGCGTGTCGGTGTTGATGCTGCTGACGACCTGGCTGACGTGCCTCAAGACGCCGGAGCCGCCGGTCACGACGCCGCCCGACTCGCCGCGCGGGCGGTGGGGCGATACCCGTCTGGCCCTGGCCGGCCTGCGCCCGCTGCGGCAGGCGCGGCTGTATCTGGTGACGTTCCTGCTGTACGGGGCGGGCGTCGGGGCGGTCGTGCCGTTCTTGACGCTGTTCATCCAGCACATCACGCACTGCTCGGACGGGGCGGCGCAGCTCCTCTCGGCTTTGCTGCTGTTGATGACGGCCGTGGGGAGCCTTGCCTTCGGGCCGGTGGCCGACAAGATCGGACCCAGACTGTTGTTCCTGCTGAGTCTGCTGCTCGTGGCCGGGGCCGCCGCCAACGGCCTGTGGGTGACGACGCTGCCGCAGGTGGCCGGGGTGATGTGCCTGGCCGGGCTGGGCATCGGGGCGCAGAACGCCTCGGCCTACCCGCTGCTGACCCGGCTGGTGCCGCCGGGCGAGATCGGCTTCTTTGTCGGTCTCCAGACGGCGGCGGCGTCGCTGTCCGGGCCGCTGGCCGTGGCCCTGACGGGCCTGCTGATCGGGCACGCCGGCTACCGCGTGATCTTCGGCGTCTGCGCCGTCTGCCTGCTGCTGGCGGCGGCCGTGCTGTCGCTGTTGCGCGAGAGCGACGCGCCGGGCGAGGTGGCCGCGCGGGAGCGGGAGGCGGGGGTTTAAGAGGCCCCCCGTGCTTTCGAGCGAGTCTCATGTTCTATTTCCTCCTTTACCCGCCGGTCTTCGTCGTCGCCCGGCTGCTGATGCGCGTCCTGGGCCGCCTGCGGTCGAGCGGCGAGGGCCACGTCCCCCGCCGGGGCGGCGTGTTGTACTGCCCGAACCATGCGAGCGACGCCGATCCGGCCGCGATTTTCGTGTCCGCCCCGCGCCGCTGCTGGATGGTCGCCAAGAGCGAGCTGTTCGACATCCCGGTTGCGGGCTGGTTCTTCCGGCGCTTCCACGGGCTGTCCATCAACCGCGACAGCGCCGACCGGGCGGCCCTGCGCCGCATCGAGGCCCGGCTGAAGGCCGGCGACCCCGTGCTCCTGTTCCCCGAGGGGCGCGTCAGCGAGACCGGGCGGCTCGGCCCGATCCAGCCCGGCGCGGCCCTGCTGGCCCTGCGGGCGAACGTGCCGATCATCCCCATCGGCCTCCAGAACACGCCCGGCCTGCTCCCCTACGGGGCGCTGCTGCTGCGACCGTCCCCCCACCCCGTCGTCGTCACCTACGGGCCGCCGATCCACCCCCGAGACTTCGCCCACCTGCCCCGCGCGCGGGCCATCGCGGCCATGACCGAGAATCTCGGCGCGGAGCTGGCCCGCCTGAGCGCGCCGCCCCGCGGGTGAGAGCCAGCCACGCCCCGTCGATCACCCTGCTGGCAAGAAAACCAAACCTACCCCGAAATCTTAATGTTCCCTTAATAAAAAACCGGGCGTTCATGCTGTACACTCTAGTCGTCTGAGGAAAGCACACGCGGCCGGGCGACGGACCGCCCCACACCGGCAAGGGACGCCGGGGACGCTGTGCCCCAGACGCCTTTCGCGCCCTGACCCCAGAGCGGGGCGCTTTCATCGGCGTTGACGCGGAAACAAGGAGACAAGAATGATGTTCACCCAGGTGCGCCCCCGCGCCGGCCGGCACAAAGGCTTCACGCTGATTGAGCTACTCGTCGTCATCGCCATCATCGCGATTCTCGCCGCGATCCTGTTCCCCGTCTTCCAGAAGGTCCGCGAGAACGCCCGCCGAGCTTCCTGCGCGTCCAACCTCAAGCAGATGGGCATCGCTTCCCTTCAGTACACGCAGGACTACGATGAGTCCTACTACCCGCACCGCTACACCAATGCGGATGCGACCGGCGCGGCCATTGCCGGCAGCAACCCGCTATACCAGGCCAACGGCGGCCCCGTGCCTCCCGGTGGCTTCAGCGGCAGCGGCGACAGCAAGACGTTCTGGATTTCCATGCTCCAGCCCTTTCTCAAGAGCTACGATGTCTTCAAATGTCCCGATACTCCGGGTGGCTGGGTCGGCACCAATGATCCTACCGGAGCGGCGAAATGTACCGCTGCTGGGTGCGATGGTTCCGGCTACGGTGGTGAAAACAGCTACGGCCACAATGACGGCTGGATGAGTCCCGCCGGCCCCTACAGCGCAACCACAGCGGCAGGCGCTGGCAAGGGTGGTCCTGCTTCGGTTTCCCTGGCTCAGGTTACTCGTCCGTCCTCCACCATCATGATTGTGGACGCGACTTACTACGGTTCCGACCCTGATGTCTCAAACAACAGCGGCCTGACCGTCAATCAGTTCGGTGCTGCTGCTCCTGTCGCAACGGCAAGCGCCGCTTGCAAAGCCTCACCGTCTGGTTGTACCAGCGATGCTGAATTCCTGGCGGCTCAGGGTTCTCAGTACGCTAACTACTGGAAGAACATTGGTAACTCCAACTGGAGCTGGGGTGGCGGCACGATGACCGATGCCAACGCGCCCGCCCAGATCAAGGCCCGCCACACGGAGTTGATCAACTGCCAGTTCGTGGACGGCCATGTGAAAGCCGTCCGCTGGGAAAAGGTTGTCGGAGACGTTTGCATGTGGGCCACCGATATCGATGGTCCTCACCCGAACTGCCAGTAGGTATCGCCTTAACCGAAAGGCCCGCGACCATCCCCGGTCGCGGGCCTTTTCTTTCGCGAATTTCTCACAGCACCCGGAAGGCCTGGGTCAGGGCGGCGGCGGCTTCGCAGGCCTTGACCTCGTGCGCCTGGCGGTCGGCGTCCCAGCCGAGCAGGTCCGCCATCGCGGACAGCGCGGCGGCCTGTTGGGTGGGGGGGGCACCCCCACGGCCGAGGAAGTCGCGCAGGGTGCGGCATTCTTCCTCAGCCACAGCCCATTCCACGGCGGCCCGCAAGGCGGGGGCGTCTGCGGGCGGGTTGGGGGCGGCGGGGGCGGGCAGAGGCGCGGAGGCCGTGCGGCAGGGGGGGGCCGAGAGGGCGCGGCCCAGCTTGCGGACGGCCCAGTCCGTGGCCTCCTCGGCGGCGACGCGGGCGCGGACGGCGGGGCCGCCCGTGACCGTCAGCAGGCCGTCCAGCTTGCCGCCGTCCGCCCCCCAGTCCCGGACCTCGGGCGCGGGAGTGCCGAAGGGGCGGAAGGCCGGGGCGGCGGGGCGGACGGCGGCCTGGGCCAGCAGCAGGCCGTCCCAATCCCCGCCGGGCAGGAACGCGCGGGCCTGGCCGGTCAAGACGGCGACCTCGTCGCGCGCCGCATAGGCCGTCCCCATGTCGCCGTCGAAATCGATCTCCAGGCCGCCGACCCAGAGACCTTCGGGGGCGGCGACTGCGGACAGCATCTGCCCGTCGCCCAGGGGGAGGACCAGGGCGTCGCCCGGACCCGCCGACAGGGGCAGCAGGACCGAGACATCTTTCCGCAAGTCCCCCGGCGTACTTCCCTCCAGGCGTGGGTCCAGCCCGGACAGTCGCGCCCCCGCGGCGGCGATCACCAGGGACGCCTCGGTCTGGCCGCGCTCGCCCGTCAGCGCGTCGCGCCAGGCGACGCCCGCCGCGCGCTCGCGGCCCCGGCCCGCCGGCTCCCAATTGATCGACTCGACTGGGGTGTGCGAGCGCAGGCGGGCACCGTGCCGGCGCGCGTCCAGGGCGACGGCCAGGGCGAGCCGCGCGGGGTCGGGGGCGGACGCCTCCCAGACCAGCGCCGCGCCCGTCAGCCCGTCGGGGCTGAGGGCCGGCGCGCGGGCCAGCGTCTCGGCGGGGGAGAGCAAATGGTGGATACGCAGCGAATGGTCCAGGGCCAGCGCGTCGCCCAGTGCCAGGCCCGCCCGCAGCCGTGCCTGCTGCCGCAGGCCCGACCCGTAGAACGGCAGCAGGCACGGCTGGGCGACGATCAGGTCCGGGGCCGTCTGGAGCAGCGTCTCGCGCTCGTGGACGTCCGCGCGTACACGCGCGAAGTCCAGCGACTCAAGCGCGGGCAGACCGCCGGCGACTAGCTGGGGAGAGCGCCCGCTCGCCCCCGCCCCGAAGTCCTCGCGCTCGAACAGGCACACCGACAGCCCGCGCAGCGCGGCATCCCGCGCCACCCCCACCCCGAACAGGCCGCCCCCGATGACAACGATGTCGTAGCGCATGGCCCGGATTATACCCAGCCGCCGTTTCTTAATGTTCTCTTCACATCCGCCCGGTACACTGCCGTCACGAACGCCAGGACCTTAAAGGAGACCGCCATGCTCCCCCCCAATCCCATCCGCCTCGCCCCGCGCCGGGGCTTCACACTCGGTTTCACCTTGATCGAGCTGCTCGTCGTCATCGCCATCATCTCGATCCTCGCCGCGATCCTGTTCCCCGTCTTCCAGAAGGTCAGGGAGAACGCCCGGCGGACGGCCTGCCTGTCCAACATGAAGCAGGTCGGCCTGGGCGTCCAGATGTACGTCCAGGACAACGACGAGCGGCTGTTCTTCCGGTCGGGCGACGCCGGCTCCCGCTCGGGCGCGACCGTCGGCGGCAACGCCTTCCGCTGGTACAACCAGCTAATGCCTTTCATCAAGAGCAGCGGCGTTTTCACCTGCCCGAGTGACTCGACGCCCACGCCCAGCCCGGACATCAATGGCGTCACAAGCATCCTGCGGTCCTATATCGCCTGTGCGCCGGCGGAGAGTCTTGCGCTTTCCCAGATTGACGACCCCGTGGAAACCATGGTCATCACGGAGAAGTGGAGCAGCGACTACACCGGGGCGCGTACCGACTCCTGGATCGAACCTTTCAACGGCGACTTCACAGCCGACTCGCACGACGCGACGCGGATGTTCACCGCAGGCAACCGGCACACCGGCCTCGCCGTGTGTTCGTTCTTCGACGGCCATGCGAAAGCGATGAACGCGGCGACGATCCAGAACAGCAAGGACCTGACCGGCTGCGAGCTGATCTACAAGTACCCGGATGCGGAGATGAGCGTTGCGGGCACCAGCAGCGCGGCGGGACAGCCGAACATCTGCGACCCCATCAACGGCCCCTCTCACTTCACCTACCCTTGAGGACTTCACCCATGAATGCACCGACTCGGACGGCCCTCCTGGCCGCTCTTGCCCTCCTGGCCGCCGTCCCCGCCGTTCAGGCGGCCCGGCACCACCACCGGGGCCGCATGGTGGCCTACGACGCCAAAGACAGGCGCTTTTACTCCGTCGCCTGGGCGCGCGCCCACGGGATGCGCGACAAAGGCGGCGACCCGCTGACGGTCGTGCCGAGGACGGGCCTGCCGAGAGACGCGAAGATAAGCCGCGCGATGCACGGCCATCTGTAGAAGCGCAGAACAGGCCCGCAGAAGTCGAGCCAAAGCCCCACGGAGAAAGGCCCCGCGTCCACTACTGGATGCGGGGCCTTCCGTGGGCGGGGGGCGAGGGCGCTAGTCGCCGTCGCGGGGGGCCGTCGCATGGGCGGCTTTGGCCGGGGCGGCGGGGAGGAGGGCGCTGTGGCGCGGGGCGGGCATGGAGGAGTGGACGCCCTTGACGCTCTTCCAGACGATCCGGTTGAGCAGGGCGGGCGGCGCGCTGTCCGGGTGGACGAAGTCCATCTTCGCCGAAAGCAGCTCCAGCGGCAGCAGGGCCGTCTTCTGGGTCGGGGCGACCTCGCAGAGGATGCTCGCGGCGGGCAGCGTCGCGGCGTAGGATTCGCCGTTGCCGGCCGTGTCCGGGCCGAAGTCCAGGATCGGCGTGGCGACGGCGTCGTACTGGCTCATCGGCGGGATGTCCAGCAGCAGCTCCATCGTCTTGAGCACGCTGTCGGTGTTGTAGAACGTGTGGTCCACCGAGGCCCGCCGGATAAAGGGCGAGATGACGTAGCAGGTCGAGCGGTGGCCGTCCACGTGGTCCGGGCCGTCCTGGGCGTCGTCCTCGATCACGAAGATCGCCGAGTTGTTCCAGATCGGACTCTGGGAGACGGCCTGGACGAACTGGCCGACGCCGTAGTCGTTGTCGGCGACTTCGGAGCGGGGCGTGTGCCTGCCCGCGCTCAGGCCCTGCGTGTGGTCGTGCATCAGCCGCACCGTCTCGAAGGCCGGGACGGTGCCGCCGGTCTTGTCGCTTGCCAGCATCTGCTGGAACTCGCGGTTCCACTCGGAAAACCGGCTGGGCATGGCGTAGTGCCCGTAGGTCTGGGTCGGGTACAGGCACGAGGCCTTGCCCGTACTCGCGTACGCCTGCTGGGGGCCGTCGCTGTCGGCGTAGGCGGCGTCGTAGCGCCGGAAGTCGATGTCGGTGACGCCGCCCCCGTCGTGCCCGGCGGGCCGCAGGCCCAGGTCCGTGGGATAGTTGTCCGGCGTGTTGACGTTGTCGCCGAACAGGGCGAAGAAGCCGTAGTTGCGGTACTTGGTGGTCAGGCCCGTGCCGGCCAGGTTGATGTTGCGCTGGGCGTCGTCCCAGATGTGGCCGCCGGGGGCGAGAGAGACATCGGGGATGACCGGGGCCGCCCCGGTGCGCGGGTCGCGGAACGCCGAGCGGGGGACGAGGGGCTGGCCGTAGGGGTCGGTCGCGGGGAAGCCGCCGACGGGGTAGTTGTTGTTGGCCCCCTCGAAGTCGTAGTTGCGGCCCCGGCCGCTGTAGTTGTAGGGCAGGTTCTTGATGACGTACTCGCTGGCGTGCCCCTGCGTGGACCAGGGCCAGCCGTCGCCGCTCGCCTCGCCGCAGTCGTAGAAGTTGTCCAGCAGCACGAACCGCTGGGCCAGGGCGTGCAGGTTCGGCGTGACGTCCTGCCCGAACAGGGTCAGGGACGGGTCGCCGTTGCCCCCCGGCACGTCGCCAAGTATCTGGTCGTAGGTGCGGTTCTCTTTGACGATGTAAAAGACGTGCTTGATCTTGCCCGCGCGCAGATCGACGTTCGCCAGCGGGTTGGACGACTCGACGGTCGTCGGGGTCGCGTCGCCCAGCTCGGCCAGGCGGTTGTTGGCGAGCACCATGCGGCTCTCGCGCGCCTGGTCGGCGGCGTTCGGGACGAGGATGGTGGAGACGCTGCCCTCGATCTGGTTCAGGTCGTACTGGCCGGCGAAGGAGAACTGCTGGTAGCCGGGGTTGGGGGTGCGCGTCCGCGTCCCCTTGGCGCTGGTGACGAGGATCTGCTTCTTGAACGGCGAGGCGACCACGCCGGTCGGATACCAGCCGGTCGGGATGTAGCCGACGAGCGAGGCGCGGGCAAGGTCCACGACGCCCACGGCGTTGAAGTCGCCCAGGGTCACGTACAGGCGGCTCTCGTCCGGCGACAGCGCCAGGCCGGTCGGCGAGACGCCGGGCAGCCCGTGCGCGCCGGTCGGCGCGAGCAGGAGGGTGTCGGAGACGGCGTCCGTGCCCGTGCTGACGACCGAAACCGTCTCGCTGTGGGCGTTGGCGACGTAGAGCTTTGTCTGCGCGCGGTTCAGCAGGAGTGAGATGGGGTGGCTCCCCGTGGTGATGGCCGCGCCCGCTTTGGGATTAGCCGGATCGGTACAGTCCACGGCGTAGACCTTGCCGTCGCGCTGGCTGCTGACGTAGACCTTGCCATTGGCAAGCGCGGCCACGGCCAGGGGGAAGTTCGTCGGCGAGAACGGAACGGTCTGGCCGGGGACATTGAGCAGGCCGACCGGCTCGACGAACGAGTAGCGTCCGACGACCGCCCCGCTGCCCGTGTTCACGACGACCAGGCTGCCCGGCGTCGTGATGTTGGCGACAGCGCCGGCGGGGTAGGTCTCGTTGACGGCCACGTACAGGTAGCCGCGGGCGTCCAGGGCCAGACCCGCCGCGAAGTCACCCGCCCCGAGCTTGATGGTGTTCGCCAGCGTCAGCGCGCCGGACGCGCTGACGTTGACCACGGCCACGGCGTTGGACGCGCCCTCGGCGGCGTAGACCGTGCTGGTGCCGTCACCGTTGGACCGCGCGGCCAGCCCGTAGTACAGTCCGGGGGGGCCATAAGAGCCGTCGCCGTTGTCCTGGCCGAAGATCAGGGGGGCGCTGACGTCCTTGCCGGTCACGGTGCTGACCGCGTGGAGGGACTGGCGGAAGCCCATGTCGGTCGTGACGGCGTACTTGCCGTCGGGCGTCAGGATCATGTTCATCGGCAGGCTGCCGACGTTTGTCTGCGTCCCCAGCGGCGGCAGGGTGATCTTCTTGCCCGTGACCAGGGGGTTTGGGTTCTGGGCCGCTACGGGCGCGGCCGCCAGGGCGGCGACGCCCCCGAGCATCAGGGCGATGCTCGCTTTGCTGATGGTTGATTTGCTGATTTTGTGCGTGTTGAACAAGGGTGTCTCCTCATGGGCGAAAAGTACCTAACCCCCGGCGGTTCCCGCCGACCCCCCCTCGGAGGGAAGGGGGCCGGGGGGTTAGGTTCCAGGGCAATCCGCGTTCGGCTAGTCGTCCGAGTCGCGCGGGGCGGCGGTGCCGACCAGATTCAGGGCCGCCTGGAACAGCCGGGCCTGAGTCGCCCGGTACTGCGCGGTGTGCAGGTGGTTCTTCTTGACCGCCGCGTGGTGCAGGTCGTCGGCGGTCATGGAGAGCCGGGCAAGCGCGCCCAGGCGGTCGGTGTCACGGTCCGGCGCGGACGTGTCGATCTTGGCGACCAGGGTCCAGATGCGCCGGCCTTCGGGCGTGGCCTGATAGCGCGCCTCGCGGGTGAAGCGCGGGGACAGGTCGGCGGCGGTGACGCCGTTGTACGCAGGCTGGAACATGTCGCGCAGATCGGTCGCGAACAGGTCGCCGTAGTTGTTCGGCGGCAGGCCCAGCAGCAGCTCCTCGGTCTTGACGACCGAGGCCGTCACGTAGTGCTTCTTGGCGACGTAGCCCTTTTTGGCGAAGGGGCTGACGAGGATCATGGGCGTCCGGTGCGGGTGGATGTGGTCCAGCGTGGACTGGGCATCATCGTAGGTGATGAAGATCGCGCTGCCGGTGCCGTCCGCGCCGTTGTAGTAGACCGGACTCTTCATGATGTGGTCCACGACCATGCCCAGGCCGACATCGCCGTCGGCGACCTCCTGCGCGGGCAGGTCGGTGACGATGCTGCCGCTGCCACTGGTGTTCGGGGCGATGGTGCCGCCGGTGTGATCGTTGGGCTGGTAGATGTAGACGAACTGGGGCAGCGTCCCCGCCCCCACCATGCGGTCGAAGTCCGCGTTGAACTCTTTGGCGCGGCGCTGGTCGGAAATGTTGAAGTTGTAGCCGGGGTAGTTGCGGTCCAGGCGGGTCTCGCCGTCTGGGTTCCGGGTGCCCAGCACGGCCAGGATGGGCAGGTCCAGCGAGTAGGACTGGCCCAGGCCGGTCGTCTGCGCCTCGGTCTCGCCCGAAGAGACGGCCTTGCCGTTCGCGTCAAGCTGGACGTTGAAGCCGTTCGGGACGTTGGGGAAGCCGGCCAGCCCGCTGTTCGGGTCGTCCGTGGTCGTGGGCGTGCTGCCGCCCGTGTCCGTACCGTCGATGCGGATCAGCGCGCCGAAGTCCTTGAACGAGACGCCGTTGCGGGCGGCGTTGTTGAAGATGTAGCCGCCCTCGGGGTAGTCCTCCGGCTCGAAGTTCTTGTTGACCAGCAGGCCGCGCCCGCCCTTGACCAGCAGCGTCTTCTCGGTATAGTCCGAGGCCGTGCCCGACGCGGCGAACTGGTGCCCGGCGTCGCTCTCCTCGGAGTCCGAGTAGTAGTTCACGCCGGTCGCGAAGGTCGTCGCCAGGAGCTGCGTGTTGAGCGAGACGCCGGTGAACTGGGCGCTGGTGTAGGGGACGGGGCCGCTGACGTTGTAAGGCGCACCGCTCTTGTAGTGGAAGGCCGTGGCGGCGAACGCGCCGAACTCGGGCCGGTTGCCCAGCATCGAGTCGAACGTCTTGTTCTCGTGCAGGATGAAGAACACGTGCTTGATCTTATTCGAGGCCGACGTGCCCAGCGGGACGACGCTGCTGTCCAGCGTGGCCGGGTCCTGGACGGCGTAGTTCGCGGCCAAGGCGCTGCTGTTATCCAGCACGATGCCGGACAGGATGATCTTCTGGGCCGTCCCGTACAGGTAGTTGCTGTCCACGCCGCCGCTGAACTGGCCGGGCCGAGCAGGAGCGGTCTGGGTGGCGGGCGCGGGGGGCGAAGGGAAGTCCACGACCGTACCCGTCGCGGGGTTGATGTCCTCGCCGACGCCCTTGGCGTTGGTGACGTACAGCGTGCCGCCGTCCGCGCTCAGGGCCAGGCCCGTCGGATACCAGCCCGTGGGGATTCGCCCGAGGAGCCTAGGCTGAGTCGGCGATGACACGTCCAGCACGGCGACGGAGTTGGTGCCGGCCTCGGCGACGAACAGCCGGGTGTTGTCGGGCGAGACGGCCATGGCGTTGGGGTACGCGCCGTGGACGTGGTGCCCGTCGTCCAGGGTAACGTCGAGCGGGGACAGGTCGAAGTCGGCCAGCCGGCGGTTGTTGGCGACCAGCATCAGGCCCAGGCTGTCGGAGTTCGCCTTGGCGACGAACAGCACCTCCTGCGCCCCGCGCCGGACGATGGCCGTGGCCGAGGGGTGGGTCTCGCCGACCGTCATCAGCGCGTCCACGCCACCCGGCTGGCCCTGGTAGACCGAGCCGAGCAGGACCGCCTTGGAGCCGTCGCCGCTGGGCGCGCTCAGGACCGAGATCGACGACGTCTGCGGATTGGCCCCCGTGGAGGTGGCCGGGACGAAGAACAGGGGGTCGGTGACGTCCGGCCCGCCGGGCAGGCTGCGCGCGCCGGTCGTCCCGCCCGCCGGGTTCGCGGGGCTGATCCGGGCGAGGCCGGTCAGGTTCCCCTGGGCGTCGTAGGCCAGGGCACCCGCGTCACCCTTAGCGGTGGGCAGGAATTTGTAGGCGGTGACACCCCAGTTGGAGACCAGGACGCGCGAACCGTCCCGGCTGACCGAGACGCCGTAGGGGAAAAAGCCGACGGCGACGCGGTTGACGACGACCGGGGTTGCCCCGGAGATGTCCAGCACGGCCAGGCTGTTGTCGCCGTTGCAGGCCACGTACAGGAACCGGCCGTCGGGGCTGAGGGCAGACCCGGCGGGGAACGTGATCTTGGCACCCGCTTTGGAGAAGCCGGAGGGGGTTTTAGAGCCGTCGAGCGCGGGCGACACCGCGTAGTTGGACACATAGCCCTGGGTGGACGGCAGGATCGGCGCGATGGTGATCTTCGCCGTCGGGGTGCTGGAGATCACGCCCGCCGCGCTCACCGTGAAGACCTTGACATCCTGGTCCGCGCCGCCCGAGGCGTACACCGTGTAGGGGCCGCGGCCCTTGACCTGGAGGCCGATGAAGAACCTGCCCACGGCGTCGATCTGCGAGACGACCTTCATGGTCTGGGCGTCGATCACGGACAGCGAGTAGGCGCTGCGGTTGACGACCGTGCCGCCGTTGTCGGCGGGGTGAGTCGTGTTGATCAGGTCGGCGTTGTAGTTCTCGCGCTCGTCGTCGTTGGTGGTGATCAGGTATTTGCCGTCGGGCGTCAGGGCCGCGCCCAGCGGGTTCATGCCGATCTGGACGCTGACGCCCGCGGGCAGGACCTCGCGGCCATTGGGCAGGACGCCCTTGAAGTACGAGCCGAGCTTGTTCGGCCCCGCCGTCAGCTCCGCCCCCGCGTAGTTCGGGTCGGTCGTGCCGTAGACCGGGGCGGTCACCTGCCCCCAGTTGCCGGCGTTGATCTGGTTGCCGGCGTTGATCTGCGGCGGAGCGGCCTGCGCCGCTCGCGCGCCGGACCCGGCCACCAGGGCCAGGCAGGCCGCGCCCAGGGCGGCGGCACCGTATCGGGATTTGTTGTGCGTCATTGGGTGTCTCTCTTATCTCAGTGCGTCGAGGGCGGGCTACTGCGCGCGGGGCGCGCGGCGGCGGGCGGCCAGCAGGCCCGCCCCCAGGGCCAGCATCAGGGCCAGCGAGACCGTCGTCGAGGCCTCGGGCACCGGGGCGGCGCGGACCGGGGAAACGCTGATAATGGTCGGCGCACGGCCCATAAACAGGTCGTTGCCTTGCAGAAGGCTGAACTGGCCGACGCCGATGTCGCCCTGGTTGGCCGTGCCGTAGAGGGTGGTCGAGAAGGAGGAGCTGACGACCTGGTCGGTCGTCGGCCCGCCCGGCGCGAGCTGCGTGGTCACGTCCAGGGTGGGGCTGAAGGGGAAGGTGTCGCGGCCCAGGGTGCCGGTCAGGACCGACGAGGAGAGCGCGCCGTGGGACGGATCGGACAGCGTGGCGGGACTCTGGAGGTCAGGACCGGCGGTGGTGAGGCTGCCCAGCAGGGCGGTGCTGGAGAAGCCGTCGCTGAAGGTTTCGGTCAGGCGGAGGTCGTTGAAGGTGAGGTCGTCGGTGACGGGGAAGACCGGGTCCCCGCCGGAAAAGGTGTCGTTCTGAATCTGGTAGTTGAACGGGCCGCCCGTCTGGGCGAATGCGCCGGGTGCGGCGCAGGTACTGAAGGCGCCCAGCAGGGCAAGGGGAAGAACGTGTCGAAGCGGCAAAACACTCATGGATAATCTCCTTCTGTTCACGGAACATGGCAACCACGACACCATGCGATACCCGACCATTGTACGGGCACCGTGTTAAAGGAGCATTAACGGAATGTTAAGGCTGTGTTAAGAATAGCGGGGGGGGGGGCTTAAAGACTGATTTAAAGACTCAGCGAGGCGGTGACGCGCGTGTAGCGCGACAGCACCGCGTCTCCTTCGGACACGCGCGGCTTGTTGAAGACTTGGAGGAAGATGACCGTGCCGCTCGGGTCGGTAGACAGGGCCAGCGTGTCGCTGGACTGGAGCATCAGGTGGAAGCCCATGCCCAGGGAGACGCGGGTCGAGAACCCCTGCTCCAGCGTGGCGCGGGCGAGGTGGGCCGGGGCGATGCCCGTGCCGTTGTCCCCGACCTGCACCATCACCGCCTCGCCGCTCCGCCAGACCGAGGCCGACCCGCCGTTGCCGTGCTTGATGGCGTTCGTCGCCGCCTCGGTGGCCGCCGTGGAGAGGTCGGACACGCGGCCCGGCTCCATGCCGGCCTCGCCGGCGATGCGGAGGAGCGTGTGCCGCAGGGCGCTGGCGTCGGCCGGCTCCCGCAGCGGCAGGGTCAGCAGCGGCGGCTGGGTGACGAGGTCGGGCGGCGGCATCTCGGCGGCTTCGACCAGGCGCAGCTTGCCGCCCGTCACGGCCAGCAGGACATCGCGGTTGAACACGCGCCGCTGCTCCTCGCTCTCGGTCAGCCGCGCGTTGGCGTCGCGCAGGTTCCGGTTGGTGCGGCTCAGGTCGCCGAGCACCGTCCGCAGCCGGCCCGTGATGAAGGCGACGGTCAGCGCCCCGGTGAGCAGCGCGCCGAACTCGATGCCCTCGGCCAGACTCGGGAACGAGATCAGGCTCAACCCCTGCTTGTTGTCCGTGAACAGATAAAACCGCGCCAGGCCGACGGCCAGCAGGGCGGTGACGATGCCGCCGCGGACGCCGAGCAGGGCGGCCCCGATCGCCACCGGGGTCAGGTAAAGGATGGTGTAGGGGCGGTGGACGCCCGAGAGGTGCAGGATCGTCAGCTCGCTCCAGGTGCAGGCGGCCAGCAGGAGGAGCGTCACCAGGACGGAGGCTACGAGGTTCAGGACGATGATGCGCTTCTGTTGCATGGTTGAGCTTGAGGGGCCGGTCCGCGCCGCCGCTTGTGCCGCTCGCTATTCTACCCGGCGGAGCGCCGGTCGGAAACACCGGGGGCGGCCCGCCCCCCGCCCGCACGTCCGTCGGCGGCGAGGGGGATTGTGAACAGGAAGCGGCTGCCTTTGCCCAGCTTGCTCTCGACCCAGATGCGCCCGCCGTGCGCCTCCACCGCCAGCTTGCAGAAGGTCAGGCCCAGGCCCGTGGACATCTTATGGCCCGCCTTGCGCGCCTCGACCTGCCCGAACTTGTCGAAGATGCGCCGCACCTGATGCGCGGGGATGCCCTCCCCCGTATCGCCCACGGCGAAGACGACCGCCCGCTCCCCCGCGTCGAAGGCCGCTGAGACCGTGACGATGCCGCCGCGCGGGGTGAACTTGAGGGCGTTGCCCAGCAGGTTGAGCAGGGCGCGGCGCAGCAGCTCGGCGTCCGCGGAGACCGGCGGGAGGCCCTCGGCCACGTGCCGGGCGACGCGCAGGCCGTTCGCCTGGGCCAGCGGGGCGGCCTGCGCCATGGCCCTCTCGATGGGGACGGCGGGCGAAACCGGCTTCCGGTCCAGGGCGAACGAGCCGGCTTCGAACTTGCTGATGTCCAGCAGGTCGCCGATCATGCCCAGGAGCGTCTCGCCGCCGCCGATGGCGTTGTCTAAGATTTCTTGTTCGGCGGCCCCGTGGCTGCCCAGCATCCGCAGCGCCTGCAAGCCGGACAGCAGCGACGTCAGCGGCGTCCGCAGGTCGTGGACGATCATGCCCGTCAGGTCGTCGCGCAGGTCCTCGGCCCGCTTGCGCTCGGAGATGTCGGAGAAGGTCACGACCGCGCCCGCCACGCCGCCCGCCGTCAGGACCGGCGAGACCAGGGTCGCGGCGGGGAACGAGGACCCGTCGCGCCGCCACAGCACGTCGGCCTCATCCCGGACCACCTCGCCGGTCCGCAGGGCACGGGCGACCGGCCCATCCCCGGCGGGCGCGTCCCCCCGCATGTCGCCCGGCCCGCCGTCGTAGAGCAGCCGCCCCATCTCCTTGCCCCACAGCTCGCGCGGCGGGTAGCCGAGCATCTCCGCCCCGGCGGGGTTGACGTAAACGCAGTGGCCCCGCTCGTCCAACTGATAAACGCCCTCGCCGGTCGAGGCCAGCAGCGTTTCGAGGCGCTGCAGGTCGGCATCGGCACGCCGCCCCGCCCGCCACGAGCGCGCTTCGCGGTCCGAGGCCAGGACGTACAAAACCAGCAGGGCGGCCAGGCCCAGGCCCGTGACGTACAGCGCCGTGACACGCCGGTCCGCCGCCCCATCCGCCAGCGCATCCGCAGACGCGCGGCAGGACGTGCTGAGAGCAAGGGCGTCGGCCCAGTTGACGCGCCCGGTCTGGCGGAGCGGCCCGGCGAACGCCTCCCAGGGGGCATCCGTCGCGCGCATCTCGGCGGGGAAGCGGGCGCGGAGGCCGGCGCGCTGCGCCCGCATCCCCTGCACCAGGGCAGGCCAGTCACCGGGTGGCGGTCCGTCCGGGCCGGACGCACCGGGCGGGGGAGGTGCCTGCTCCCCCGGCAGACTCAGGACGAGCGCGGCGGGGGGCGCGGCGGGGGACGGCGCGCGCGCGACGCTGTAGACCCAGAGGCTGTCAGCGGAAAGGAAGGCGCACTGGCGCGCAGCCCGGAGCTGCCGCCCGGACAGGGTATCCTGGAGCGCGGCCTGGAGCACCAACCCAAAGGCGCAGACGACCAGCCACGTCAGCGGACCAAAAAGCCGCCCCCCGACGCGCCCCTGCCTGGACTGTTCGAGCACCCCGGTCGCCATCGGCGTGCCCTACCCTCGCTCCGGGCGCAGCAGCGGGAAGAAGAGCACGTCCCGGATCGAGGCCGCGTCGGTCAGCAGGATCGCCAGCCGGTCCACGCCGACGCCCAGGCCACCCGTCGGCGGCATCCCGTACTCCATGGCCCGCAGGAAGTCCTCGTCCATCGGGTGCGCTTCGGCGTCGCCCCCCGCCCGCAGGGCGGACTGGGCGGCGAACCGCTCGCGCTGGTCCAGCGGGTCGTTGATCTCGCTGAAGGCGTTGCCAAGCTCCGCCCCGGCCATGTACACCTCGAAGCGGCGCGTCAGGGATGGGTCGGCGGGGAGCCTCTTGGCGAGCGGCGAGGTCTCGACCGGGAAGTCGGTGATGAACGTCGGCTGGACCAGAGTCGGCTGCGTGTACCGCTCGTGCAGCTTTTCGACGATGCCCCCGACCGTCGGCTCGTTCTCGGTCGGCAGCCCCATCCGGCGCAGGACGGCGTGAGCCGAGTCGAGCGTGGCGAGTTCTTCCGGCGCGACCCCGGCACTGACGCGGATGCCCTCCAGGATGGGCAGCCGGGCGAAGGACGGGGCGAGGTCAATCTCTTGACCCTGGTAGGTGAACTGCTCGCGGCCCCACAGGGCGCGGCAGACGTGGCGGTACATCCCCTCCACCAGCGCCATCATGCCGTCCAGGTCGACGTAAGCGGCGTAGACTTCCATCATCGTGAACTCGGGGTTGTGCCGCGTCGAGATGCCCTCGTTGCGGAACACGCGCCCGATCTCGTACACCCGGTCGATGCCGCCGATGATCAGCCGCTTCAAGTACAGCTCCAGCGAGATCCGCAGGTGCAGCTCCAGGTCCAAGGCGTTGTGGTGCGTCAGGAATGGCCGCGCCGCCGCGCCGCCCGCGACGGCCTGCAAAACCGGCGTCTCCACTTCCAGATAGTCCCGCCCGTCCAGGTACTCGCGCATCGCGCGCACGACCCGGACCCGGCCCAGCAGCCGATCGCGGGCGGGCCGGTTGACCAGCAGGTCCACGGACCGCTGCCGGTAGCGCAGGTCGACGTCTTTGAGCGCCCCCGCCTGCTTCTCCTCGCCAGCCTCGGTCTCGTACTCGACCCCGAATGGGACCGCCCGCAGGCTCTTCGCCAGCAGGGTCCACTCTTTCACATGGACCGAGATCTCGCCCCGCTGGGTGCGGAACACGAACCCCGACACGCCGACGATGTCGCCGATGTCGAGCCGGTGCTTGACGTCGTCGAAGACGTCCTCGCCCACCTCGTCCCGCCGGACATAGAGCTGTATCCTGCCGCTCGCGTCCTGGAGGTCCAGAAACGACACTTTGCCCTGGAGTCGTGACCGCGTGATGCGCCCGGCGAGCGACACGGCCTGCCCGTCCAGGCGCTCAAAATCGGCGACCACGTCGGCCGCCTGATGGGCGGCCTCGAACCGCTCCAGGGCGAACGGGTCCCGCCCCGCCTCGCGCAGGGCCGAGAGCTTCTGGAGGCGGACGGGGTCCGCGCCGTCGAGCGCAGGCGGGGATTCGGGATCGGGGGCAGGCGACGGATCGGGCACGGATGGGCCTCTTTTCTGGGGGGTAGCCGGGGCTGTGGAACGCCCCGGCAAAGAGGCACCCTTCGGGTGGGGAGGCTTCGGACGCTTCTCTCACATCTTCACCCGCGAGGGTGTTATCCTGCCGGGGCGTTCCACAGCCCCGGCGACATCAACTGCCGGACTGCCTCTAGGCGCTGCGGATGGCGACGATGCGATAGCGGGTCTTACCGGCGGGCGTCGAGACCGTCACCGCGTCGCCGACCTTCTTGCCCAGCAGGGCCTCGCCGACCGGCGACTCGTCGCTGATCTTCTCGCGGTTCGGGTTGGCCTCGACGGGCGAGACCAGCGTGAACTCCCAGTCGTCCTCCTCATCGTTGATCGTCACGATGGACCCCAGGCCGACGTGGTCACTCGAAATCTCCTCGGGGTCCATCGGGCGGGCGATCTGCATGATGTGCTTCAGGTCCTCGATGCGCCCCTCCAGGAACGCCTGCGCGTTCTTGGCATCCTCGTACTCCGAGTTCTCGGTCAGCTCGCCGTAAGTGATGGCGTCGCGGATGCGCTCGGCGACGTCGCGCCGCTCCGTGGTCCGCAGCGTCTCCAGTTCGTCGGCCAGTTCCTTGTAGCCCGCAGGCGTCAGCACAATCTCTTCGATCTCTGCCAAGTGACTCGGTCTCCTTGAATGGGCGGGAACGCAGAAGCACCGCCCGTTTCCGGCCAAGAGGCGCTGCCCAGCCCCTCGGGGCTAGGAACGCCGGCGGAACGAACGGTGCCTCCCCATACGCTCCGACTGGAAGCAATAGTTGCCAAAGTTTGCGCGGCATTATACCCGCGCCGAGTCGCCGTTGTCAACGGCGTCTTTGTCCTCTCCTGCGTTCTTTCCCTTGGCCCGGCGCAGCAGGGGGGCAATCCGCGCCCCGGCGTCCGCCAGGGCATCCCGGTAGAGCTGGCGCAGGCGCGGGGCGGGCAGAGCTTGGCCCGTGCTGTAGTAGACCGCCGCGGCCTTGCCGACGGTGTACGTGCCGGCGTAGGCGACCGCGCCCTTGACCGCCAGCCCGACGCCGCCCGGCACCAGGCCGATCAGCTCGCGGGCCGCCGCGCGCCAGCCGAACGCGCCGCCGACGACCGGCAGCAGCTCGCGGGTCCGCGCCTTCAGGTCGATCTCTTTGCCGTAGGCCGCCGCAATCCGCAGCAGCAGCGTCCCCTGGTTGCGCGTCAATATCACCATGTCCCCCAGGGCCGTCGCGGGCAGCAGAAAGGCGGTCATGGGCAGCACGCCCGGCAGGGCCGACAGCAGGGCGATGCGCGCGTTTTCTTTGCAGGCGTCCGCAATCAGGGCCTGGGCGGCGGCGGGCCGGAAGGCGGGCACGTGGCGGGCCAGCGCGACCCGCAGGTCGGGGCGCTCACCGACAAGCCGGGCCAGCATGGCGGCCAAAGCGCCTTCGTCTGCGGTCAGCACGTCCGCGTCCAGCGTCAGGCTGCCCGGCGGGGCGTCCCCAGGCGTCCCGTACCCGCCCACGAACGCCCGCACGTCGGGCGGCCCCTCGGGTCCGAGGTCGCGCGGGACGGGCGACTCGCGCGCCAGCCGCGTCCGCAGCAGGGCCGCCTGGTCCTCGGTGCCGATCAGCGCCAGGTGGAAGGGCCGCCCGGCCTCGTCGGCGATCTCCTGGACGCTCAGGGCCTTGAACAGGTTCCAAAACCGCAGCGCGCCGCCCGCGTGGCCCGTGGCGGCCTGGAGCGTAGGCTTTGAAAAAGAAAATCGGGGCATCGTCGTGTCTCCTGACGGCACGTTATACCCAGGAGCGGCGCATCAGGGCATAGCGGCGGCGGGCAGGAAATTCCTGTCTGCAAGGCGAAGAGCGCGAGAGGGGGGCGGACGCGGTAAACCAACTTAGATCACTCAATCTGGTGTACGTCTGGCTGATTTTCGCCCTCCTCGTTTTCGTGGTGGGCCTGCCGCTTGTTTCCTTTTTGCACTTCTTCGGGGGCCGCTACCTAGCACTGGTAGCGATGTCTATAGTCCTGTCGTCATACTTCACGATGATCGTGTCAAAACTGCGCTCCAAGTCGGGCGGCGGCTGAACCGCTGTGCCTTCTTTGACTGGTCGGCAGAAAGCTCCACGCTCAACAGAGGGAACAAGCCGTGACTGGTCTCAGGCGACGCTTTTGGGAAGATATACAGATCGGTGTGTATGGAAGTGCGGTCGTCGGGCTGTTTGCGTTGTTTACGAGCAGCCCCGTTCATGCCTTCTCATATTTCTCGCGCAGTCTTGTCTGGATGGTGCCTTGCGCGTTCGTAGGGACAGAGTTAGCGCGTTGCCTTCATGGCTTGATTGTCCGTAGAAGGCAGCACAAAGTTCCGGCCAAGCCCGCCGGGCCGCTGACTTAGCCAGGCCGCTGAACATCGACCTCGCCTGCGGAGGCGGGGGTTGCCCTTATCCGGCCTGGGGGTTCAGCCCTAGGGCACTTCAAAGCCCGAGGGTTTAGCCCTGGGTCGCACCGACGCGAGACGCCCACCATGCACATCCGGCCTTACACGCCCGCAGACTACCCCGCCCTCGCCGGCATCAGCACGGCGGCCCAGCCGGACAGCCCGGCCACGGCCCAGGAGATCGAGTTCTGGGACACGCACCGGGACCCCCAATGCCGGTTCGCCCGCTGGGTGGCGGAGCGGGAGGGCGTGGCGGTAGGCTTCGGGCTGTACAGCCAGAACGCCGGGATGTACCACCCGCAGCGCTTCCACATCGGCATCCGGGTGCGCCCGGAGTGCCAGGGTCAGGGTATCGGGGGCGCCCTGTACCGGCAGGTCATGGACGCGCTCGGCCCGTTCGACCCGCTCTCGGTTCGCGCCGAGGTGCGCGAGAATGAGCCGCGCCCGCTGCGCTTTCTGTCCGAGCGCGGCTTCGTCGAAGGGATGCGCGCGTTCGAGTCGTGGCTGGACGTCGCCGCGTTCGACTCCGCCCCGTGGGCCGAAGCGGCAAATCGGGCCGCGGCCCAAGGCTATGCCCTCCGCACACTGCGCGAGTTGCAGGACGCACCCGGCCATTGGCCGAAGCTGTACGAACTCGCCCAGGAATTGAACACCGACGTCCCCGCCCCCGAGCCGCATACGCGCGTCGCCAAAGACGTCTGGCTGCGCCGCCTGCGGGAGAGTCCCCGCCTGCTGCCCGAGGCGTATTTCATCGCCACGCATGGGGACGAATACGTCGGCGTGACGATGCTGTTTGCCGAGGGCGGCGGAAGCGACCTGAGCACCGGCCTCACCGGCGTCCGGGCCGGCCACCGGCGGCGCGGCCTGGCCCTCGCCCTCAAGCTGCGCGCCATCGCCTGGGCCAAATCTGAGAGTCGCCCGCGCATCAAGACCTGGAATGATCAGAACAACCGGGGGATGCTGGGCATCAACACCCGCCTGGGCTTCGTCCGCCGGCCCGCGTGGCTGGACATGGTCAAGCATATCAAAGAGGAAGACCAATGACCCTCCCCGTCGTGCATCTCTCGGGAACGGCCTACGAGCAGGGCCTGTCGCACGGGCGGCAGCTCCAAAGCCGCATCGCCCACAACTTAGGAGTTTACTTCGAGCGGTTCGAGCGCGAGACGCACCTGTCGCGGGCGGATGTTTTGGGGCGGGCGCGGCGCTACCGGGCGGCCATCGCGGACCAGAACCCGGACTACTTCGCGGGGATGCAGGGCGTCGCCGAGGGGTCGGGCTTCAGCCCCGATGAGATCGCGGCCCTGCAAGTGCGCTACGAGATTTTGTATTATCAGTTCGGCAAGAACGCGCTGTCGGAAGACGTGGACGGCTGCACGGCCTTTGCCGTTCTGCCCGAGCGGGCGGCCAGCGGGCATCTGCTGATCGGCCAGAACTGGGACTGGATACCGCAGGTGTTGGGCGCGGTCGTGCGGACGACCGACCCGGACGGCTTCGAGACGCTGTCGTTCACCGAGGCGGGCATCGTCGGCGGCAAGATCGGCCTGAACGGCGCGGGCGTGGGCCTCGCGATCAACGGCATGACCTCGACCGACGACGATTGGGCGACGCTGGCCCGGCCCTTCCATGTCCGCTGCTACGAGATACTCCGCGCCCGCGACTTCGACGCGGCGGTGCGTGTCGTGACCGGCGAATCCCGCGCCTGCTCCACGAACTTTTTGATCGCCCAGACGCCGGACCGCGTCGTGGACATCGAAGCCGCGCCGGACAAGCTGCGCCTGCTGGGCTGCAACGATGGCTGCCTGACCCACGCCAACAGCTTCACCGCCCCCGGCGAGATCGGCGTGTCCGAGCCGCCGAACCCCAGGCGGCCCTTCTCGCTGGGCCGTCAGTCCCGCCTGGGCGAGCTGCTGAGCGCACGGAAATCGATCACCACGGACGACCTCCAGGCCGGCCTGCGTGACCACCTGCGCTACCCCTACGGCATCTGCCGCCACGCCGCCGTCGGCCTGGAGCCGTCCGAGAACCACTACACGACGGTCACCTCGGTCATCATGGACCTGGACGCCAAGACCCTGCTGCTGACCGACGGCATCCCCTGCGAGAGCGAGTACCAGCGGGTATTATTGGGTTAGGAGTTTGGAAAGGGGCACAGCGACATGGCGGCTTCGCAGGAGCGGTGTGTAACAGACCGCGAGGGCAACCGGATTGGCGTTTTCCTGGGCATGGAGGAGTACCAGCACCTCCTCGACAGGTTGGAAGAAATGGAGGACATCCAGGCATACGACGAGGCGAAAGCCGCCGGGGGCGAAGTCATCCCGTTCGACCAGGCAATGGCCGAGATCGACCAGAAGCGCAAATGACCTACCTCGTCTCCATCACGCGGCCCGCACAGAAAGAGATCGATGGTCTGCCGGTGGCCGAGGCAGGGCGGGTGCGTGCGGCCATTGCCGCCCTGGCCGAAAATCCGCACCCCCACGGCTGCATCAAGTTGACGGACCGCGACGGCTGGCGCATTCGGATCGGCAACCGCAGGGACATCTATCGATGATGGTGAACGCTCACAACTTTGTGGAAAATGACGGGTTTGCCGTCGTGCCGGACGCCGTGGACGCCGGCACGGTCACCGCGCTGATCTCGGCGCTTGGCGATGCCGCCGATGCGCCGGGCGCGCGGCGGCGCGAGGGCGTCTACGCTATTCGTAACCTGTTGGAAGCCGTTCCCGCTGTTGCCGCGCTCGCGGCCTCGCCGCAGATGCGGGCGCTGGTCGCCCCCGTCCTGGGGCCGGGCGGCTTTGCCGTGCGCGGCATCCTGTTCGACAAAACGCCTGATGCGAACTGGAACGTGGCCTGGCACCAGGACCTGTCCATTGCCGTCTGTGAACGCGCGGACGTTCCCGGCTTCGGCCCGTGGTCCGAGAAGGCGGGCGTAGCCCATGTCCAGCCGCCGCCTGCTATTTTGGAGCAGATGCTGACCGTCCGCCTGCACCTGGACGACTGCGACGAGACCAACGGGCCGGTGCGGGTCTTGCCCGGCTCACACCGCGAGGGGAGGCTGTCGCCGGAAGGGATCGGGCGGTGGCGCGACCGGGCACCCGCCGTCACCTGCCCCGTCCCGAGCGGCGGCGCGCTGCTGATGCGCCCCCTGCTGCTCCATGCGTCGTCGGCTTCGCTCTCCCCGCGCCACCGGCGCGTCGTTCACCTAGAGTATGCCGCCGGGCCGCTGCCGGGCGGGCTGGAATGGCATCACGGCGGAGACTTGAACGCATGATCCTCGGGCTGCACCACGCGCAGATCACGGTCCCTCGCGGGGCGGAAGAGGAGGCGCGGCGGTTCTACTGCGGCGTCCTGAAGCTGGCCGAGGCGGCAAAGCCCGCGTCACTTGCCGGGCGGGGCGGGTTCTGGCTCCAAGTCGGCGGCCAGCAGGTACACGTCGGGACCGAAGGGGGCGTGGAGCGCGCGGCGACGAAGGCGCACCTCGCCTATCTCGTGGACGATTTAGAAGCCTGGCGCACCAGGCTGGCGTCGGAGGGCATCGGAGCATCAGAGGGCGTCCCCATCCCCGGCTACGCCCGGTTCGAGTTCCGGGACCCGTTCGGCAACCGGGTGGAGTTGATCCAGGCGCTGGCGCCCGGTTGAAGTGGGACGGGAGCGGGGATAACCCGTCTATGACCAAGGCTGTCTTTTTTGGGGCGTCCACCGTCGCGGGCGACGGCGCATCCGCGCCGGACAGACGCTTCACGTCCGTCGTCTCGCGGGCGCTGGGCTGGGAAGAAATCAATCTAGGGGTCGGCGGCACGGCCATGACCGGGCGGGACGATGAGACGGGCCTGATCGTGGATGAGGAGAGCGGCATCGGGCGCGTCCCGGATGTCCTTCAGGCGCACCCGGACTGGGTCGTGATCCAGTTCGGTGCCAACGATTTCGCCGCAGGGATGCCGCTGGGCGACCCCGCCGAGTTCCAGCAGGGGACGTTCTTCTGGGATTTCGACACGGCCCTGCGCGGGCTGATCGAGAACCTGCCCGATACACAGATATTGCTGCTGACGCTGCTGTATCGCCGGGACGCCGACACGCCGAATGCCCAGGGGCTTGTCCTGGAAGACTACAACAAGACGATCCGGCGGCTGGCCGAGCGCTACAAGCTGATGCTGGCCGATGCCGCCATCCACGCCGACATTGATGCGCGCTCTTTTGGTGCGCTGTCCGCAGACGATGCCCACCTCAACGACGACGGACACCAGCGCGTGGCCGCGTTCCTGATAGAATGCCTGCAAACCGACCGATGCGATTAGACTCCATCCCCGAGGGGTACTTCCGGCGACAGGACGAGTCCTCCGATTTCGCGTTCTATCAGTCGCCGCGCCTGGTCGCCCACATCGATGACGCGGCCATCCGTGCCCTGGGCGAGTTCTTCCGGCAGGTCGTCCCCGACGGCGCGGACGTGCTGGATCTGATGTCGGCCTATCTGACGCACCTGCCGCCCGATGTCCGCGCCCGGTGCCGCCGCGTGGCCGGCCTGGGCATGAACGAGGCGGAGATGGCCGCGAACGTCCAGCTCACCGACCACGTCGTCCACAGCCTCAACGACGACCCCGCGCTCCCCTATCCCGACGCGGCGTTCGACGCCGCGCTTTGCACGGTCAGCGTCCAGTATCTCCTGCACCCCGCCGAAGTCTTCAGCGAGGTCCGCCGCGTTCTGCGACCCCACGGCCCGTTCGCCGTCTCGTTCTCGAACCGCTGCTTCCCCACCAAGGCCACGCAGCTCTGGCACGGGACCGACGACGCCCAGCACGTCGCCCTGGTCAAGCTCTACTTCGAGCGCGGCGGCTTCGCCGATGTCGAGACGCACGACCTCAGCCCCGACAAGCGCCGCTCCGACCCGCTGTTCGTCGTGACGGGCCGCGCACCCGGCCTGTGAGCGTCCGTGCAGGAAAAAGGCCGTCCCGCCCCGAACCACTGGGGCATGGCTGAACAATCAACACCGGACTTAACCCGCGATGAGGTCTCGCGCGTCGCCTTTCTGGCGCGCTTGGAGCTGTCCGAGGACGAGAAAGCGCGGCTGACCGGCGAGCTGAACGGCATCCTCGCTCAGTTCGCCCGCCTGCTGGAACTCGACACCCAGGGCGTCCCCCCGACCTCCCACTCCCTCCCCTTGCAGAACGTCCTGCGCGACGACCAGGTGCGCCCCTCGCTGCCGCGCGCGGCGGCGACGGCGAACGCCCCCGAGACGCGCGACGGCTGCTTCCTCGTGCCGCAGATCATGGAGTAGGCTTGATGGAACTGTTTGAACTCACCGCCCACGCGCTGTCGGGGAAGCTGATGGCGGGCGACGTCTCGGCCCGCGAAGTCACCGCGTCCGTTCTGGGGCGCGTCGGCGCGGTCGAGGACCGCGTCAAGGCGTATGTCACCGTGACGGAAGAAGCCGCGCTGGCCCAGGCGGACGCCGTGGACCAGGCCCGCGCCGGGGGCGAGACGCTGTCACCGCTGGCCGGCATCCCGCTCGCCCTCAAAGATAATCTGTGTACGCTGGGAGTCGAGACGACGTGCTCGTCCAAAATACTCCGGGGCTTCAAGCCGCCGTACAGCGCCACCGTAGTGGATCGCCTCCAAGCCGCAGGGAGCGTGTTCGTCGGCAAGGCCAACCTGGACGAGTTCGCGATGGGGTCCAGCACGGAAAATTCGGCCTTCGGGCCGTCGCACAACCCGTGGGATTTGGCGCGGGTGCCGGGCGGCTCGTCGGGCGGCTCGACCGCCGCCGTGGCCGCGGGCGAGGCCGTCTGGGCATTAGGCTCGGACACGGGCGGCTCGATACGCCAACCCGCTGCCTTCTGCGGCGTCGTCGGCCTGAAGCCCACTTATGGCCGCGTCAGCCGCTACGGCCTGATCGCCTTCGCGTCGTCGCTCGACCAGATCGGGCCGATCACCCGAGACGTGCGCGACGCCGCCCTGCTGCTCGGTGCCCTGAGCGGCCACGACCCGATGGACAGCACCAGCGTTGACCTCGCCGTGCCCGACTACGCCGCGGCTTTGACGGGCGACGTCCGAGGCCTGCGCCTAGGAGTGCCGCGCGAATACTTCGCGCAGGGGGTCGAACCCGCCGTCGCCGCGTCCGTCCGGGCGGCCATCGACGTCTTGGTGGGCCTGGGCGCGGTCGCAGAAGAAATCAGCCTGCCCCACTCCGAATACGCCCTGCCCACCTACTACATCCTCGCCCCCGCCGAGGCGTCCTCGAACCTGGCCCGCTTCGACGGCGTCCGCTTCGGCCACCGGGCGGCCCGCGCGACGAGCCACATTGATCTCTTTGAGAAGTCCCGTGAAGAAGGCTTCGGGGCCGAAGTCAAGCAGCGCATCATGATCGGCACCTACGCGCTGTCGGCGGGCTACTATGATGCGTTCTACCTCAAGGCCCAGCAGGTCCGCACCCTGATCAAGCGCGACTTCGACCGGGCGTTTGAAAGCTATGACCTCATCATCGCCCCGACCGCGCCCACGGCGGCGTTCAGGATCGGCGAAGTCTCCGACCCGCTGGCGATGAAGCTCAACGACGTCCTGACCATCCCCGCCAACATGGCCGGCATCCCCGCCGTCTCCCTGCCCTGCGGCTTCGCGCCGACTGACGGCATGGACCTGCCCATCGGCCTCCAGCTCATGGCCCCCGCCTTCGGCGAGGAGACGCTGCTGCGCGCCGCCCACGCCTACGAGCAGGCCACCGACTGGCACAGGCAGCGGGCCGTCATCGAGCGCCCCAGCCACGTGCACGTTGAGTAAAGGAAGCGGTCATGGCAGCCATCGAACAAGAACGGCGACCGTCCCCGGCTCATCTCTTGCAAGAGGTCGCGCAGCTTGACACGCCGGACTTGGACACGTTTCTGGACCAGGTCCTAATGCTGCGAGCCGAGCGCCGGGCACCGCACCTGTCGCGGGAAGAGACAGTGCTTCTGGGAAAAATTAACTCACGTTGGCCCCCAGAAGAACAGGCACGTTATGACAGGCTGGTCAGTCGCCGCCGGGCCAATAAGATCACAGCGGAAGAACTTGTCGAGTTGTTGCGGATGACGGATCAGAGTGAGAAACAGGCAGCGGAGCGGGTCCGGGCTGTTGCAGGGCTGGCAAGGCTGCGGGGTATCGCCCCTGACGAAATGCTCAGGCAACTGGGGATTTGATCTTCGCAGATGTCCAAGCGCGTCACAGCCAAAGAAAAGCGGGAAGTTACCGAGCGTGCCCGTTACCTATGTGAGTATTGCCGTAGCCCATCCCGCTTCTCCACGCAATCCTTTAGCGTCGAGCATATTCATCCTCGTCAGAAGGGTGGCGACAACGCCCTGGACAATCTCGCCTTTGCTTGCCAGGGGTGCAACGGCTCGAAGCATACCAAAACCACGGGCGTAGACCCGTTCACTGATCAACGAGTGCCGTTATATCATCCAAGACAGCACACTTGGAGCGACCACTTCTCTTGGAGCGACGACTATACGCTTGTGTTGGGCTTGACACCGACGGGCCGGGCGACCATCCACGTGCTACAACTGAACCGTGAGGGATTGATGAACTTGCGCTGGGCGCTCCGAGCTATCAATCGGCATCCGCCGGAAGAGCAAAGAAATGCCAAGATTATCACCGACGGACGAGTGATCAAGTGAGACGTTTGACAGGCTATTGTTGAACCTTTCCACTGTAGTAGGTATACTCTCAGAAATAGGTTGTTAGGAGGCATTTATGGCTAAGTTCAAAATCAGCTTAAAGCTTACTGGCTTGGAATTGAACGTCGAGGGAAACCGTGAAGATGTGCCTCTGATGACGCAAGCAGTAAGTCAACAATTTTCAGGTCTGCTAGGTCCCGCCTCTGACATTATTGAGGGAGAAGTTGTTGAAGAGGGAGTGAAGCAGCTACCCGCACCAGGAGAGAAAGCTACTAAGAGACCGCCCCAGAGAAGGTCTCATGCGTCTCCGCCCTCTAAAGCAGATGCTTCCAGTAAAGTACAAGCAGTTGATTGGAGGCACGATCCGTCAAAATGGGGAACCCCAAAACAGGATTGGGTGACCGCCGATAAATCTATCTGGCTACTGTTCGTTGTCGCTAATGAACTACAAATAAAAGAATTGACAGCAAACCAGATAGCTGTCACATTTAACAAGCACTTCCGTCAAGCAGGCCAGTTGCAATCCTTTAATGTCAACCGTGATCTTGGTAAACTAAAAGGCAAAGCTCCGGCTACGGTTGCTGAAGACACGACGAAGACGCCCCCCGCGTGGTTCCTAACTGATGCGGGCGAAAAGCGAGCACATGAACTGCTTGCAAAGGCACGCGGTGAGGCTTGAAGCTGATTGAGGAGCAGAGACTTGGGGCTGATTGAAAAACAACACATAGTCAGTCAACTTTCTCCCCCCCTAGACACTCTGTTGGTGACACAACTCCTTGACGAATTCGTATCAATGGAGCGGCGTTTTATACAAGGAGATTGGGAGCCAGCAGAGCTTGATGGCGGCCAATTCTGTGAGGCTTTGGCACGCATAATCTATCACGTTGACTCCAGCAACTTGAACCTGACGAAGTCTTTCGATGATTGCTTGAGGTATGTTGAGAACGATCAAGTAATTCACGGAATACAGCCAAGGCAGGACGCGCTCCATCTAGGCAGAGTGCTAAGAACTATCTATAAGTTCAGGAGCCAGCGTGGTGCCGTCCACATCTCTCCGACGTATAAGCCTAACCACATGGACTCTAAGTTGATTATAGAGTCTGTTCGCTGGGGCATGAATGAGGTGCTTCGTATCTTCTGGCAGGGAGATCGAGAAAAGGTAGCCAAAGCGATTCGTGAGATTCTTCAATTCGATGTTCCTTGTGTTGGCAGCTTTGAAGATGCTTTGCTTGTACAGCGGACTGATTTATCAGCAGAAGAAGAGTTGCTTATACTCCTGCATTATGCGGGGGAAGCAGGCTTCAGTAGAACAGAACTCGGACGGCACAGTAAATGCTCTCCATCCTCTGTGACTAGATGCTTGCAAAAGCTAGAGGCTGCTGACTATAGGCAGATTATTCTTCTGAGTAGCGGAAGCTACCGTTTAACTGATCTTGGATCAAAACGAATCAGAGAGCAACTTGCGGATAAGCTACTCGTTCATTGAGAAACTACACCTCCAATACAATGCGTTCTTGCTAATGTCCTAACGTTAACAGCGAACGGGACAGCATCTTTCGGTAAAACATTCCTATGACTACTTATGAACCTGTGATTGGCATGGAGTGCCATGCCGAGCTTTTGACCGAGAGCAAGATGTTCTGCGGCTGCGCCAATGCCTTTGCCGGGGCACCGAACACGCGGACCTGCCCCGTGTGCCTGGGCCTGCCCGGCTCGCTGCCCGTGATGAACCGGCAGGCCGTGCAGCTCGTCCTGCGGACGGCCCTGGCCCTGAACTGCGAGGTCTCGCGGGACTGCCTGTTCGCGCGCAAGAACTACTTCTACCCCGACCTGCCTAAAGGCTATCAGATCTCGCAGTACGAGAACCCCATCGGCAAGTCGGGCTACCTGGACATCACGCTGGAAGACGGCGGCAGCAAGCGCGTCCACATCCGGCGCGTCCACCTGGAAGAGGACACCGGCAAGCTGACCCATGTGAGCGGCAGCGAGAGCGAGGTGGACTACAACCGCAGCGGCGTCCCGCTGATGGAGGTCGTCACCGAGTTCCCGCCGGACCTGTTCTCCGCCGACGAAGCCCGCGCCTACCTCGAAAAGCTGCGCTCGATTTTGGTCTATTTAGGCGTCTCCGACGGCAAGATGGAGGAGGGGCATCTGCGCGCCGAGCCGAACCTGAGCATCCGACCCGTCGGCACGGACGGGGTCGGCGTCAAGACCGAGATCAAGAACCTGAACTCGTTCAAGTCGGTCTTCAAGGGCATCGGCTACGAGCTGGTGCGCCAGAGCGCCCTGCTGAACGGCGGCCAGGCCGTGCGGCAGGAGACGCTGGGCTGGAACGACCTGCGCGGCGAGACGTACCACATGCGCTTCAAGGAAGAAGAGCAGGAGTACCGCTACTTCCCCGAGCCGGACCTGGTGCCCCTGCACTTCGACGACGCCGACGTCGAGGCCGCGCGGGCCGCCCTGCCGGAGCTGCCCGACGCCAAGCTCGCGCGGTTCGTCGCGCAGTACGGGCTGCGGCCTTATGACGCGGCCATTCTCACCGCCTCGCGCCCGCTGGCCGACTACTTCGAGGCCGCCGCCGAGGGGGCCGACGCCCGCGCCGTCGCCAACTACGTGACGGGCGACCTGGCCCGGCTGTTGAACGCCTCGGGGCGGGAGATCGGCGACAGCCCCATCACCCCCCAAAACCTGCGCGACCTGCTTTTGCTGCGGGACGGCGGCGGGATCACCAACACCACCGCCAAGACCGTCTTGGACCAGATGTTCGAGACGGGGCAGACGGCCCAGGAGATCGTGGACGCCCAGGGCCTGGCCGCCGTCTCCGACGACACGGCCATCGCCGCCGAGGTGGACCGGGTCATGGCCGCCCACCCCGACATCATCGCCAAGATCAAGGCTGGCAACGAGAAGACCAAGGGCTTCCTGACGGGCCAGGTGATGAAGGCCATGAAGGGCCAGGCCCGCCCCGACATCATCAACCGGCTGATCGACGAGCGCCTGGCCTCTTAGTGGGTGCTGGCGGCGGCACGCATTCGTGGCTGAAGGGGGCAAAGCGCCTGCCATCCCGCCGGGACATGAGCATTGAACCACAACCGATATTCTCGCAAGTCCTGCGCTGGTCGCTCTTCGCGCCGGGCGACGTCGTGCTGGCGGCGGTCTCGGGCGGGCCGGACTCGCTGAGTCTGCTCCACGCGCTGCACGAAGGCGGCGCGGCGCACGGCATCGCGCGGCTGGAAGCGGCCCACCTCGACCACGGCCTGCGCGGGGACGAGGCCGCGGGGGAGGCGGACTGGGTCGCGGACTGGTGCGCGCGGCGCGGCATCCCCTGCCACATCGGGCGGGCGGACGTGGCGGCTCGGGCGGCACACGGGAAGATCGGCAAGCCCCAGGCGGCGCGGGAAGCGCGGCTGGAGTTCTTGGAGGAAACGGCGACGCGGGTCGGGGCGTCCAAGATCGCGACGGGGCACAACCGGGACGATCAGGCCGAGACGGTCCTGCTCCACGTCCTGCGCGGGGCGGGGGCGCACGGGCTGTCCGGCATCCCGGCCCGGCGCGGCCTGTATGTCCGGCCCCTGCTGGACGTCTCGCGCGCCGAGGTCGAGGCGTACTGCGCCGCGCACGGGCTGGCCCCGCGCCGCGACCCGTCGAACCTCTCGCCCGATGCCTCGCTCCGCAACCGCGTCCGCCTGGACCTGCTGCCAAGGCTGGCGCGCGAGTACAACGCCGGTGTCAGCGAGGCGCTGTACAGGCTGGCCGGGATCGCCGCGCGGGACGCGGATTATCTCGAACAGCAGGCTGCCGGAGAACTCGGTCGCCTGACGCGGGCGGCCCACGCCGCCGAAATCGTCCTGGACCGGGCCGCCCTGGCGGGCGCGCACCCGGCCCTACAGCGGTACGTTTTGCGCCAGGCGATCTCAGGCCTGCGCGGCACGACCGAAGGCGTCAGCCAAGCCCACCTGGAAGCCGTCTGCGCCGCGGTCGCCGGCGCGCGCGCGTTTGGCCTGACACTGCCGCGTCCCTCGTGCCTCGTGCGGGTGACGGAGGACGGGGTGACGCTGACCGTGCCGGGCGAGAAGCCGCCTCCTACAGAGTTCTGCATCCCCCTGCCCGTTCCCGGCGTGGCCGCCCTGCCCTACGCCGGCGCGGCGGTCCGCGCAAGCCTCGCCGAGGTCGCCGGGGCCACCGCCCTGGATGCAGACCGCGTAGAGGCCGATACGCTCGTGGTGCGCGGGTGGCGGCCCGGCGACCGCATCGCCCCACTGGGGATGGGCGGGCGGCACAAGAAGCTCCAGGACATCTTCACGGACGCCAAGGTCCCGCGCGACCGGCGCGGCCTAGTCCCCCTGGCGGAAGACGCAAACGGGCTGGTCTGGGTCGCCGGCCACTGCCTCGCGGAGCGGGCGCGGGTGACGCCCGAGACGCGGCGGCGTCTCTATCTGCGTGTCGAGGCCGGGGCGTCGAGCGCAGGAGGAAAACCGGGCGTCGGGGGCGAATAGCCGGAGTGCGTCTCTGCGGAGAATCCACCTATGTGCTGCCATCTGCCCGGCCCGGCCCAGCGACGGGCGCGGGGCTTCACGCTGATCGAGCTGCTCGTCGTGATCGCCATCATCGCCCTTCTGGCCGCCCTGCTGTTCCCGGTCTTTCAGCGTGTGCGCGAGAACGCGCGCCGGACGGCCTGCTTGAGCAACCTGAAGCAGATCGGCCTGGCGATCACCGAGTACACGCAGGATAGCGACGAACTCCTGCCACTCGGCATCACGGGGGAGGGGCGAACCTGGAGGCAGCTCACCTACGCCTACGGCAAGAGCGTCCGCCTGTACGCCTGCCCCTCGAACCCGTTCAACACCGTCCCTGCGGCGGACGACGATGATCTGGTCCCCCCCCCCCCCATCTCCTACGGGGCCAATACGTCGCTGATGACGGACGGCGGGGCGATGCCCCCGGCACCGCCGGCGGCATTGGGGATGATCCAGAGTCCCGCGCAGCTCTTCCTGGTCGCCGAGAGCGTCCGCGACGACTGGAGCCTGCCTAACCCGCCCAACGACCCCGTCAACAACCCCGGATGCATGGGGTGCGTCTTCAACGAGACGGGCGTCAACACGGAACTCTACGCCGGGCACGCGGGACGGGGGAACTGGCTGATGGCCGACGGCCACGTCCGCTCGCTGCGCCCGACCCAGACGTGCCAAGGCGCGGACATGTGGGACCTGGGTGACAGCAACGCGGGGCAGCCTTGTTCCCCCGCCCTGCTGATCTCGCTGCGCGACAACGAGCAGTATTGGAGCCAGACCAACAGCCCCTGAACGGCGGGCTTTGACCGGCAGGACACGCCCCGGCCTCGCGCCGGGAAGGAAACCACCCCGATGATCTACGAATGCCCGAATTGTCACGCACCGCAGGCCGCGGGGAGTGTCTCCTGCCGCGAGTGCGGCGCGGAGTTCGATGGCCCCGTCCCCGAAGACGCCATCCTCCCCGCAGGCACGGCGGCGACCGCCCCCCCGCACCCAGGCGGGGCACGCCCGGCGGCACCGGAAGCTGAGGCCGCAGAGGTGGTCGGTGGGCCGCACGTGGTCTCGGTCGAATCGGTGGCCCCCTCAGTCGATCCTCTGCCGGCTGTGTCGCATGTGGAGGAGGTCCGCCCGCCGGAACCCGCCTTCGTACCCTATCAGGGAACGCCCGCCGGCGACGGCCAAGCCCCGCCCGCGTACCAGTCGCCGCCTCCCGCCTATCAGCCGCCTCCGGCCTACGCCCCGCCCGCCTATGCCCCGCCCCCGTACACGGCACCCGCCGCATCCCCCAGGCGCGGCGGCGGACTCCAAAAGGCGCTGCTGATCGGCCTGCCGATCCTGATCGCCCTGGTCTTGGGCGGCGTCTTCCTCGTCCGCGGGCTGGACTCGGACTCGGAGGCACCTCCGGCACCCTCCGCCCCGGCTGCCCCCCCGCCTGCCCCTTCCGCGCCGGCCGCGCCTGTCAGCCCGACGATGCTTAACGGGAGCATGAACGGCGGCGGCGATGCGGTCGACCCCAAGGCCAAGGTCCTGATCGGGCGCTGGCAGAACAAGAAGACCGACTTTTATGTGTTTAACGGGAACGGCACGGGGTACCGTGGGAGCACGGCGGGTCAGCAGCCACAGGAGGCGTTCGTCTGGGTTTTGACCCAGAATCAGCTCACTCTCTACGCCGACAAGAAAGAGAAATTGGCGCTCACGCCCGGCCCCACCGAGGATACGATCTATCTGCGCGACGAGGCCGGGCGCTACATCCAGTACGCGAAGGCGAGCACCTAGCCGTCAGGCCAGCGCCCCCATCAGCGTCGCCCGCGCGCCCTGCGAATAGAGTTGTTCCAGGTCGAAGCCGAGCTGGGCGGCGAAGCGTGCCGACTGCCCGAGGTTGCCGAACAGGTCGGTCCGGGCCAGCAGCGGGCGCGGGTCGGCGCGTCCCTGCCGTGCCCTGGCTTGCAGATCGGCGGCCTGGGGGTCATCGACGGCGACCCGCCGGCCAGCCTCGTCTTCGCCGCTCAGGTAGCGGAACCAGCCCGCCACAGCCAGCGTCAGCAGGCGCGAAGGCCGGCCCGAGGCGAGGGCGTCACCCAGCGACGGCAGCAGGAACTTGGGGAATTTGGAGGAGCCGTCCAGGCAGATGCGCGTCACCTGGTCGCCGATGGCGGGGTTCGCGAAGCGCGTCAGCAGCGTGGCTTTGTAGTCGACCAGATCCACGCCCGGCACCGGGGCCAGCAGCGGCGTCACCTCGTCGTCCATCAGCCGGCGGATGTAGCCGATAAATAGGTCGTCGGCCATGACCTCGTGGACATACCCGAAGCCCGCCAGGAAGCCCAGGTACGCCATCGCCGAGTGGCTGGCATTGAGCAGGCGCAGCTTCATCTGCTCGTAGGGCGCGACATCGGCAACGATCTGTGCACCAACGTCTTCGAGCGGCGGACGTCCGGCGCTGAACTTGTCCTCGATGATCCACTGCCGGAACGGCTCGCAGACGACCGGCCAGGCATCGTCCAGGCCGAACCGCTCCCGGACCATCAGGCGGTCGGCGTCCGTCGTCTGCGGCGTGATGCGGTCCACCATGCCGTTCGGGCAGGCGACATTGGCATCAATCCACGCGGACAGATCCGGGCCGCGCCGTCCGGCGGCGGCGAGCAGGGCGCGGCGGGCCACGTCCCCGTTGTGCGGCAGGTTGTCGCAGGAGAGCACGGTGAACGGCGCGACGCCCGCCTGTCGCCGGCGTTCGAGCGCGTCGGCCAGCAGCACGAACACGCTCCCCGGTTCGTCCCCGGTGGCCGCATAGCCGCCCTCGGTGATGGTCATCGAGACGATACGTGTCTGAGGCGACGCCAAAACGTGACGCACCTCGCTCGCCTGTTCGGGCGCAAACAAGTAGCGGGTCAGCGAGCCGATGATGCGGGCCTCGTTCCCGCTTTGATCGCGCGTAACGACCGTGTACAATCCGTCCTGCGGGGCCAGTGCGTCGCGCATGGCGGCGTCAGCGGGGCGTAGGCCGACGCCCGTGATCGCCCAATCGGCCATCCCCTGCCCCATCAAATCGTCCAAGTAGACGGCCTCGTGGGCGCGGTGGAAGCCGCCGACGCCGATGTGGACGATGCCGGGCGCGACCAGGGCGCGGTCATAGTGCGGGACGGCGACGCCCGAGAGCGCGGGCAGCAGTGTCGGGTTCAGGCGGTTCATGGGTCCTCGGGAGTCTCGGCGTCGCGCCGGGCGCGGGCGATCTCTTCGTTCGTCTCCGTCGCGGCGGCGTCCATTTGTTCGGCGACGATCTGGGAGGTCGCTTCGGAGCTGGAGTCCGCGTCCAGCCTTTCCTCCATCATCGTTTCCAGCGTCGCCAAGACCTCGTGCGGGTCAATGGTCTTGGTCAGCGCGTCGGCCTCGGCATCCACGCGGTTGCGGACGCTGGGCATGTCGCGGCGCAGCTCTTCCAGCAGGTCGATGATCTTGGCGGTCCGCTGCTCGGTCAGCAGGCTCATCTGGAGGTCGAGCTGCTCACGCCGCTCGGCGAGTTTGCCCTGCCGGTTTTGGGTGATCAAGACCACGGTCGTCATCAGCAGCCCGCCCAGGCCCGCCGCGCCCTGCATCCAGACGAACGGCGGGTCGTCCCAGCGCGTCACGCCCAGCCGGGGCAGACACAGATTAATCCCCATCCATAAAAAGATGCCGACCAAAATCCCGTAAAAGAACTGGGGCCGCCCCAGCCAGGCCGTCAGCGACTCGACCGTGCGCTGGTGGCGGTCTACGCCCTGCTCGGCGACCGCGTGGAGGGCGACGACCGCCTCGATATTCTGGTTGATCGGGTCCAGGACCGGCGCGGAGGCCTGGGATTTATTACGACGCAGCAGTCTCATCGTTTTCCCCGGCGGCGCATCTCGTCTCGCCGCATCGGCATTCTGTCGATGCGCGCAGTGATGTCCGCCAGAGCCGGCGGCGAAGACGACCCGAAAACGACGTGCCCGTCCTTGCCTATCAGCAGTGCGCGGAACTGGCCCGGCCTCACGCCGTAGCGCGCGTACAGCCCCGCCCTTCCCCTGTCGCCGCCCAAGACGTTCACCCGCACCAGATCCCGGTCCGCCATCCGCGCGCCGCCCCCGGCCAGCAGCGCGTTTTGCCGCCGCAAGCGCGTGTCGGCGGCGCTGGGCGCAAAGACCAGCAGAACCCGGTTCCGGCCACGGTAGCGGCTCAGGTCGCCGCGCGCCCAGCCGAGCGCGGGCAGCAGCGTCAGCATTGCGAGGGCGACGATTGTTGTCGGGAGACGGTTCATAGAGGGGCGTCTTGTGGCGGGAGTGGGAAGCCCATGGGGCATGGCCTTCTCGTTTTAGCCCTTCCCCAACGGGGGCCTTCCAGGGCGTCTGCACTTGGGCGGGCGGCTCGCCGCCGGGAGGCGCTCCTCCCTACTTCTCGCCCGAGCCGGGTTCGGACATCTTGCGGTGAACCTCGGCAGACACCGTCGGGGGCACCAGCTCGACCGCCAGGCCCTGCGCTTTGGTCTTGAGGCTGCCGGCGATGACCTTGTCCTTGCCGGCCATGAGCGCCTCGAAGCCGTCGCGGGCCACGTCGGCGGGGTCGTCCTTCTTGCTCTGGCCCACTTTGGTGTCGTCCATGTCCGCGCGGTGGAAGAAGTCTGTCTCGGTCGGGCCGGGCAGCAAGGCCGTCACGGTCACGCCCGTGTCCTTCAGCTCGTTCCGCAAGGCCTCCGAGAACGAGAACACAAACGCCTTGGACGCCCCGTAGACCGCCTCGAACGGCGCGGGCATGAGGCTGGCGACAGACGCCGTAAACAGAATACGCCCGCTGCCGCGCGCGGCCATGTCAGGGACGACGCGCTTGGCGAGGTGCACCGTCGAGCCGCAGTTGAGATTGACGATGTTCATCTCTTCCAATAAATCCGTCTCGCGGAAGTCGCCGCCGACTCCCACGCCGGCGTTGATCGCGATGGCGTCGATGGGCCGCCCGGTGGCTTTAATGGCGGCGTACACCTGCTCCACGCCGTCATACTCGGCCAGGTCCGCCCCGACCGTGACGACGTTGGCCCCCAGGCTCTGGACGTGCTGCGCGGCCTCGGCCAGCCCGTCCGCCCGAGCCGCCGTCAGCAGCAGATCGTACCCGTGCGAGGCGAACTGCTTGGCGAGTTCCAGACCGATGCCGCTGGACCCGCCTGTGACGATGGCGAACGGCTTGCTTGACGTGTTCTCCATAATGCTTTGCTTTGTGTGCGCGGTGAAGTGCGTCAGCCGGCGTGTGCCACCGGCTTCCCCTTCGTCTTCCCCACCCCGCCAGGATTTAACACCGAGCAGCCTTACCCCCGCCGCCTGACACAGCAACGCCCGGCCCCCCTCAGAGTAGGAAGGCCGGACGATTTCGCGTCGGGGGCTGGGTGTGCGCCCCGCTCCAATACTTGTCCGGCTGCTTGCTCTGCTTGTCGGCCCGCCTGACCCGCTCGCTCATGCCCGTGAGTATGGCACGAGCCAGCGGCCAAGCTCACCCGCGACACCGCCTGCACAGCCTACCGAAAACGCAGAGACAAAGGCGGCGGCGTCAGGTGAATCACCCCGGCCTGAAGTCCGGGGCTGCCTGCCCGCTTCGGTGCAGCGCAGTGTTGGGCCGCAGGCGATGTAGGCGATGGTCACGGTGCCGACAGCATAATAATGCAGGCGACGGTCACAGCGCATCATGCCGCACCCCATTGTCATCGGGCATATACCAGGGATAATACTCGTCTAGTGCAGTTTTTCGCTTCGGATGCACCAAGATAGCCCGGCATTTCGTAGAACCTGGGACTCCATACTTTGCTGCCGCAAACTCAAATGTGATACCCTGACTCACATCGTCGTAGAGGGCAATCTGCTGATGTTTTGCCGGTGTTGCGTCTGGGTTTACTCGCCGTACTTTCGGAAAGGCGGTGCTGACAGCCGAGAGGCTGCTCCCCACATGGATTCCCCGATAAGTTGCGAACCACGGCGAAGTCACTCGCAGTTGTTCGACATACTCATGCAAGCCGCTCTCATCACGGACTGTCAATACATCCAGTTCATAACGTTTTGATGAAAGAGAAGTACGCGAAGTCCAAACCTGCCAGAAGCGTCCACTCACCCCATCAGCATTTGTCATTGCTCCCAACGAACCCATTGCCTGCTTTGCAGGTTCGCCCAAGCAAATACGCCCGATTGACCGGCCAGCCACAATCGCGTTCGGGGCTGCAAGCGAGAGGGAGCATGAGACTATCCATAACAGCACACTCGCCGGAAAGATGTTACATTGCATACTCATTTTTGGTACTCGTTCCTTGTTGAGCCACTGGCGTGATTGCCTTGGTATCAGTGTTCAATCACCATCACCTGGCGGAATGAAGGTCTCCAAACCAGACCCACCGTGTTTTGCTTGAGCAACGAGCGTACGGAACAGATGAAGAAAACGGCGAAAAGATGCTGGCTCAACCGCCACCATCCCTTCCCCTCGTCGGGGGTAGTTATCGTATATGCGCGCTCGTTGTTCAAGCCAGTAATGCCTACGATAGACCCATAAAAATAACCGTAACCTAGTAGTCCGATTACCAGTCTGAAATAGCGTTAGGTCAATCATGGGACAATCTTCCAAATGTTCATAGTAGAAGAACGTATCCCAATGTTTGCCATTGCTCAGGCTACCAGAGTAATGAATTGTCTTTAGAAGCCGCCTAATAACAGTAGGGTTAGAGGTTCGAGCCCACCGTCCTGTTGGTACCCCAGTCATCTGGATTGCTATATTGGTATAGTTATGAGCGTCAGGAGAGCCGCCTTGAAGGGGGGCAATCTCAATCGAATGTGCTTTCTCCGCTTGCCTCCACAACCATCTCTCTGATCCCGAAGTTGCTGCGTATCCTGTGGATGCTGACGCCACTAGCAAGAAAATGGCATAGTGCAGAAGAATAATTTTGTATGCTTGTCGTCTCAAGGAAATCTCCTGCCCAGCAGCCCAGCGACTAAGCTCACCGGCGACAACAGCCACGCTAACATGAGGCCAAGCAACTGCGAACGCGGCTGCTGGCGTCCGGTGCATCGCATTGTTGGGCTGTTAGGCTGTTTTGGGTTCATGTCAGTGTCAATTGCCATACTTCCCGTAATCCGACAGACTTAGGTTAGATTGTTCATGTTTCGCTTGGCTAAGAAACTGTATAGAAAGGTCAGTTTGGTGCCAGTCGCCTGAGCATCAGCGCGGACAAGGCAATCTGAATGAAG
>JAABUV010000326.1_pt1 | contig 73029 bp, 75 predicted proteins | sample 5559971 | NCBI WGS metagenome assembly JAABUV01 (sample SAMN10711881, study PRJNA513362) | rock metagenome | isolation source: Antarctica rocks | place: Antarctica: Victoria Land, Knobhead nord | collected 2015-12-19 | reverse complement strand
CGCTCCCGGGTGGCCGCGCTGCTGGGCGCTCGAGTGCACACAGCCGGCGCGGCCCTGTTGAACGGCCCGGCTGCGTAGATTTTGCAGATGCCCTGCTGCCACCCTGTCACCGACCATGAGTGAGCAGGCAGGGTGTCCTAGGGTTGCTGTCGTTGCCAGCCGCTGCGTCCGGCGCGCGCAGCCAACCGCGGAGCTGCAGCGCTACTTCGACGCGGCCGGTGCGGACGTCGGCGCGGGCGTCATGGCGCAGCTGGACGCGCTGGCGGCCGCGGTGTTCCCGCCGGCGCCGCCGCCGCCGGGCCCGGCGTTCATGCAGACCAGCGTCGCGCTGGAGCACCGGCGCGAGGTGCGCCGACCCGGCGCGCGCGCCCGCACGCAGGGGCGGCCTCCGCCCGACCCCGGCGCCCGGCCAGTGCGGCTGAGCCCTGCCGCCATGCCGCGCCATGACACCGCAGTGGCGCACGACGATGCGCCGCCGTGGGGTCCCGTGCCGATCAGCACCGCGGGCCCCAGCAGCGGCGGGTTCCCGTCTGCGCCCGGCCCGCGCGCCCTGTTTTTTTGCGACGGTGCGAACGCGCTGTGTCACGTGCAGAAGGCACGCTCTGCTGTAACACCCTTCAGAACACCCTACACAGTACCCTGATTAGGGTTACGGACCCGCCGCGGCAGGGCACCGCGCTGTACCTGCGCGTGCTGGAGGCGCTGCTGCGCGCGGAGGAGGCGCGCACCGGCCGCGCGGCCTTCCCCGCGCTGCTCGGCTCGGCCAGCTTCCACACGTGCCTGCTGGCGCTGGCGTTCGAGCTGGTCGCCGCGTCCTACTGCATGGCGCGCCCCGCCGCGCCGACCGCTCGCGCAGTGTGCGCAGCGCCGGCGGTGCTGGAGCGGCTGGCGCTGCCGGCATTCGTCCCGTGCAGGCTGGTTGGGCCCGTACTCTATACTCTTTACCCTACACGATGGCGGCGCGCCGGCCGCGCGCGCAGGTGACGCTGCAGTTCCCCGCGGTGCTGGAGCGGCTGGCGCTGCCGGCGTTCGACCTTTGCAAGCTGGTCGGGCCTTTTGTGCGCCACGCGCCCGCGCTGCCGCGCGAGCTTAAGCGCCACCTGTTCAGCATCGAGGAGCGGGTGCGCCGCAGCTCAGCCGTGCATAAGGCGGGCCGCGCACCTGGGCGCGCTGGCACGCCGGCTTGGCGGGCGGGCGTGCGCTGTGGCTCTCGTCAGGCTGGCAGGCTGCTTGCTGGGGGTGGGGGCAGGCGCGCTCGCCGTCTGCACCGATCCCGCCCCTGGCCGCATGACAGGCGCGCTGCGGCCGGAGGGTGCTGTTCGGCGCGGGCAGCGGCGAGCGGGCGGGGCTGCGCGCCCTGGCGGGCGCCTGCACGCCAGGTGCAGTTCAGGGCGCTGAGGGTTAGGTAAGGCAAGGTTGAGTAGCTGTGCGGCGCCAGGAAGTTGATGCGCGTGTGCAGGTGCTCGAGGCGCTGAACTAGCAGCGCGGCAGTAGCCTGTATCCGCTCCAGATGGCCGCCTGCGCACCAGCGTTGGCGGGGTCACCTCCGAGCGCGCAGGATAGGGTACATTTAACCCTCACCCTACCCTACCGCGGTAAGAAGCCGATGCGCGCGCGCAGGTGCTGGAGGCGCTGGCCTGGCAGCGCGGCAGCAGCCTGTACCCGCTCCTGGTGGCCGCCTGCGCGCCCGCGTCGGCGGGGTCGCCGCAGAGCGCCGCGGGCGCGTCGCCGGCCAGCCCGCGCGGGTCGCCGGACGAGAACCAGGCATGCTCCCGGAGCGCCGCGCCGATGCGCTGCCATGAGATGGGCCGTCTCAGGGAGCGCCACGGGTTGCCATGAGATGTGCGAGCGATACTCGAACTGCCGCGCCATTCGCAAGTCACCCACCACCCCGGCTGCTCGCACCCTAATATGCGCGGTGCTGCGGCAAGCCTGGCTCTCCGCCCAGGCCAGGCTCTGGGAGCGCGCGGCGTGAGCGCGCCCGCCCCAGCCCCCTTCCAGAAGGCCGCCGCGCCCCTCACAGCCTGCAATGCGGCGAACGCACCGCATGAGGCTGATGCGCGCAGCCCCACCAGGCACCCGCCCTCCGCTGACGGGCGGCTTGCACAGCGCCCGCAGGCGGGGCCGTCCGACCGCAGCACCAGCGGCGGCGGCGCCGGCGGCAGCGCGGCGAGCACGCCCACCAAGCGCACGCGCGACGGCACGCCCGCGGGCACGCCCACCAAGGCGGCGCGGCCGGCGAGCGCGGGCGCGGGCGCGTCCGCGCCGGCCGCGTCGGCGGCCGCCGACGCGCTGCGCGGCGTGCCGGACGACGTGGCCGCCGCCGCCGCCACGCTCGTCACCGCCGCCTCGGTGCGCGGCCATCCCACCCGCCTGCTGCGCCGGACGCGCCGCGGTCGCGGAGAGCTTGCGGGTGGGCTTCCACGCGTCGCGCTAGAAGGCCCGCGCGTGCCTCTGCGTGTCATGGGCCAGGTTGCGGCGCGGCTCAAGACCTGCGGCGTGCGCTGTCACGTTCCATGCTGTCACGTGCTCCAGATCGCCAGCGACCAGGTGTTGACGCACGGCGCTGTTGCCGCCCTGACTGGACCCGACTGTAACCTGCGCGCCTGCTGCGGCGCGGCAGGGCGGCGCGGACCGGCTGGGGCTGCTGTCGCCGCGGCGCAAGAGCGACACATCGGCTTTCCAGTCCTTCCTGGCGTCCCCGCTGCGCCAGGGTGTGCCGCGGGCCCTGCGTGCCCATGGCCGCACCCGCAACCCTGGACCGCTTGCAAGCTGCGCTGCGCTGCATGGCTGACGGCTGTATTACGGCAGTGTGGTGCGGCACTTGCACGGCGGCAGCTCTTTGCCTGCGGCCCTGCCTGGCATGCGGGGCAAGCATGCGACTGGCGGCAGGCTCGGGCGAGGCGGGCGGCGGCGGCGGCGCGCTGCCGGCGGCGTTCGGGCCGCCGGGCGAGGGCCTGGAGCGGCCGGGGCGCGCGGTGCTGGCGGACTTCCTGGCCAAGGTGCTCAAGCTGGCCGCGCTGCGCCTGGCCGACCTGTGCGGCCGCCTGGACTTTGAGCCGCTGGAGCGCCAGGACGTGCTCAGCCAGGCGCGGCCGCGCGCCCCCGCCTCCGCCCCTGCCTCCGCCCGGCATTGGGGAGCGCCTGGTGGTCGAGGCCGCGGTCTAGGGAGTCCTCGTGTGTCCTGCGCGGCGGCCGGGGCGCTGCCGGAGCCGGTATAGGGTAGCATCAGGGTTTATGACGGCGGCGCGCGCGCGGGCGGCAGGTGTACACGATGGTCACGCACGCGGTGCTGGAGCACACGCACCTGCTGTACGGCCGGCACCTGGACCAGCTGCTGCTGAGCGCGCTGTACGGCGTGGCCAAGGTGCACGCGCTGCGGCAGGTCACGTTCAAGGACATCATCGCGCACTACAAGCGCCAGCCGCAGGCCCGCACGCCCATCTTCCGCACGGTCGCCATCGCGCTCACCGACCCGGACCTGCAGGCGCGCGCGCGGCCCAAAACCCTAACCCTTCCCTCGCGTGGCATGCCTGCCCGGCACGCCCATCTTCCGCACGGTCGCCATCACGCTCACCGACCCCAACACGCGGGCGCGCGCGCAGCCCTAAGCCCAACTATGCACCCCCGTCCTTTTCACTTGCGTGCCTGGCACGCCCAGCTTTTGCATGAGCCCCGTCACGCTGACTGGCGCCGGCCGCTGGGCGCGCCGGGCGCGCCCGCGGCGGCAGAGGCCTGCATCAGGCGCAGTGGCGTGCGCGGCGGAACGCCAGTGTCGGCACCAGGCCCCGAGCGCCGTCGCGGGCGGCAAGCGCACTACCAGCACGGCGGCAGAGCAGTGCATCGAGCCGGCGGCGCGGCCGCCTGCCCCCCCCCCGTCGGGAGCCCTACCCTAACCCAGGGCCTGCGCGGCCGCGCAGGTGGTGAAGACGGGCGACGTGATCGAGTTCTACAACGCGGTGTTCATCCCGGCGGTCAAGGCCTTCGTGCTGCGCCTGGGCAGCGGCAAGGCCGCGCTGGTGCGGCCGCCGGCGCTGTCGTTGCCGGGCACGCCGGCGCGGCCGGCGGCCGGGCTCGGCGGCGGCGGCGGCGGCGGCGCGCACCACCTGTTCGGCACGCCGCCGCCGGCCGAGGCCGCCGCCGGCGCGGCCGGCCACGGGGCCAAGTTTGTGTCGCCCGGCCGCGCCTGCCAGGTCTTCATCTCGCCGCTGCGCGAGTCGCCGCAGCAGGTGCGGCGCGCCGGCCGCCTGCCCTGTGGGAAAAAAAAGGGGAAAAGAAAGCAATAGGTACAAGTAGCGAGGATGTCTTAAGTTTACTAGCAGCAGGCGGCGGCGCCGCGTGGCCCTGAACTCACATACTACGTGGGGCCCCCTCACGGACGCGCTCAGCTGCGACCGTGCGTTGATGCGACGCTCCCCACGCCCGCTCCCTGCTTTACCCCTGCCCCCGTGCCCTAGCTGCTGCACCGGGACGCCACTCCCAGCGCCGGCGAGGCCGCCGTCAGAGCCGCCGCCGAGCGCCCGGGCTCACGCGTGCGCGCGCCGCGCGCAGCGCTTTGTGGGCGGCGCGCCGCGGCTGTCGGCACGGCTGGGCGAGAGCGCGAGCGCGTACCAGTCGCCCGGCAAGGACCTGGACGCGATCAACCGAAGCCTGTCGGGGCGGCCGCTGCCGCGCGGCGCGCTGCTCGGCGCGGGCGGCCTGGTGCTGCAGCCGCTGGAGCCCGACTCGGTGCGCCGTCTCGCGCGCCAGGAGAGGGCCAGGGTAGGGTTTTTTGCCTGCAAGCGTGCGGCGCCGCGGGTGGCCTGGTGCTGCAGCCGCTGGCCCTCGACTCCATGTGCCTGCTAGACTGGCCCTCGACTCCATGTGCCTGCTAGACTGGGACTACGCAGGCAACACATGCTGTTGTGCTCGTGACAATGTATGGGCTGCTGGCACTTGCGCCTGGGCGCCACCCTGCATCTGCATCAGAGCAAGGTGTGTACAGCTCGCAGAGGCCCGCGCAAGGGGCTGGTCACAAGTCTTCGCGTCGCAGCGTTGCAGCCCATGCTCTCTATGCGCATTGCGCAGTGCGTGCTGGCCGGCACACTCCGCGCATGAGCGCCGGAACAGGGCCGGGGCGGGCCGCAGGTGGCGAGGCAGGATCTTGAAGGACGGCCGCGAGACACAGGCTGCTCGCACCTGCACCCCAAGCTTCTGCCTTGCTCACAGGTGCTGCGGCTGACCGCACAGCATGATGGGCGCCGTGCGGGCCGCAGGCGGTATCGCATGCGGCGGGCGCCGCGCCGGCGGCCGAGCGCAGCGCCGGCGGCGCGTCGCAGACCGACTCGGAGCCGTCGGGGTCGGGCGGCTCGCGGCTGTCATCCGAGCCGGGCGCGTCGTCGGGCGCGCGCGCCAACGGCGACGCGGCGGGCGCCGGCCGGCGGGGCGGCGCGTATGGCGGTGCGGCCCTGGCAGCCCTGTTGCACCGCGTGGCGGGCGAGCGGGCTGGTTGCATTGATTGGCCGCCTGGGGCCGTTACTTGATGTTGCAGGGACACCAGGGGTGGGAGAAAATGAGGGTGAGGGTGCTGGCTGGCGGAAGAAAGCCCTGATGTGGATGCCATGTAGATGTCACAGGGGTTACTGGCATGCTGGCGGGCCTGCAGGAGGTCCAGGTGCGCTCGGGCTGCAGTGTAGGCGGGCCACTTAGCACGGGACGGGCGACTGTTACGCCTGCACGGCAAAAGCCCTGGCAGCAGGCCGGGAGGCCTGCCTGCCCCGCGACGCCAGCCGAGGAGCTCCCTGGGTGTGCGCAGGCCTGCCCAACGGCGCGGCGCGGAGGATGCCGAGCGGCGAGGACGCCCTGGGCAGTGCGCACGGCCTGCCGCCCGCATGCAGCGCCGGCGCCGTCAGCTAACGCACCCAGGCGAGGGCGGCCCAATTGGCGCGCGGCCTGCTGCCCGCGTGCAGCCCTGGGGCCGTCAGCTGACGCGGCCGCCCCCGGCGAGGGCGGCCCGGGCGGCGCGTGCAGCCTGCTGCATGTGTGCAGCGCCGGCGCCGTCAGCTGACGTGGCCGCCCCCGGCGAGGGCGCAGCAAGCGGCATGTGCATCCTGCTGCCTGCATGCAGCGCCGGTGCGGCTAGCGGGCGGCCGCGCTGGGCAGTGGGCGGCAGAGCGCCCCGCAGAGAAGCACGCGCAGGCATGGTTTGGAAGTGTATGGTTGCGCCTGCTGGCAGCGGGATTGGCCTGACGCGGCGAGCGCTGGTGCAGCATGTGCATTTCCGCCGCCGTCAGAGAGTGATTGTGTTTGTAGAGGTGTGCTTGCTGCATCGGCCTGCAAAGCAGCTCGCTGGGCTCTGTGTGTGTGGGAGTAAGCTGTAGTGCAGAAACTCTAGTGCAAATACAATGCACCCCTGCTACTGGTGGTATGGGGGCTGCGGGTGCGCGTAGACGCTGTGGACCTAACTTCGGGCACATCGTCCGGCCTGCTATAAGTGTTTTTGGGTTTTTTTGGGGGTGCCAGCTTGACACTCAGGGGCCTTGTTGAGCACCAAGAGGTGCGGGGGAGGGGGCTGCCGATGCTGCTGAGGCAGAGTCTGAGCTGCTGAGGACCATGCGGCATGATGTTGCAGGGTGCGCTGCGCATCTTTGCGGGCGTACACCCGACCCCCCCTCCCACCAGGGCCTCTGCCCCGACAATGTGCGGTCTTGCATCTCCAAGCGCGGATGCCGTGCCTGCTTATGATGCTTGTCACGCGCTGGGCAGCAGTTACATGGTCTTGGGCATAGTGGAATACGCAGGAGTGAGGGCACATCCAGCTAAGCACGCTGGCAAAGCGCCACGACCACCAGTGCTTGCTTCTGGCTGGACCCCGGTTTGCATTGCAATGCATGCTCTTATGGTCTCTGCGGTCTCGTTTTGCAGCATGCTCGCTCATGTGCTTGCTACGCTGGTTTGTCTTGCAGTCTGTCGCTTCCCTGGCGCTCTGCTGCGTTGACCGCACGTCATGCCCCAGGCAAGCTTGCAGAGGCGCGCCTGCCCCAAGTCTAATGCTTCATACAGCGCATTGCATGCACCCTGCTTAACGTTTGCATGTTCACTTGACTGTAAGGCAGCCGCTAGCAATGGTAATGTCCTGCAATCACCCAATCACTAGGCGTTTCTGAGCGACTCTGCTACGGCCATGTCATGCGGGGAGCATCCACTGCAGCTTGCAGCTGCACAGCTCTGTGCATGCACACTGCAAAGATCCATCGCGAGCATCGCTACTACATGTTGCGTCCTCTCTCAAGCAATCTGTAAATCAAAGTGATACACAAAACACACCAGAGCGGCACAGTCCTGCAGCCACGCGCCCCATCCCGCTGTGCCGCTTTTACAGCGCAGCGCACTCTGCAGCTGGCAGCCGCCGCAGCTGGTAGTCACAAAGTGGCACAGACAGTGCGGCCGGGGCGTGCGGCGGCGCCGCGTGGGCGCGCTGTGCTGCACCGCACGCCGCGCGAGCCGCACGGCTGCACAGCGCTGGCTGCGCAGCCGGCGCACGCCTACAGCAGGCTGTCCAGGTGGTTGGGCAGCTGCTCCACATATGCGCGGCTGCGCAGCCAGGTGGCCAGCTGCGTCTTCGCCACCAGCTCCTCTGCCTGCCGCGCCGCGCGCGCTGCCGGTGTGAGGCTTTGGGCTAACCCTACCCTACCCTCAGCATCCTCCGTCTGCCGGCCAGGGCCGCCGATGCTTACACCGCCGCCGCTGCCTGACATTGAGCCGCCCGGCGCTTCCGGAGGGTGCGGGGGCCTGCCAATGCGGCCCCCGCGCCTGCACGCGGCAATGTGAGAGGGGCGCCATACACGGCGATGTGAGAGGGCCGCAATGCAGAGGCAGGGGACACGCCGCGCGCTTCCCGCATCTTGCCAAATGCAGTCCTGAGCATGCAAGGTGAACAGCGGATGCCGGCCCTGCATGACGCATGCATTGCCATTCTGTACGCATTCTGTACGCACATTGTCCCTGCAGAGAGTGTGCCTGCTGCTATCACCGCAGGGTCTGCAGGCGTCACAGAGCTGGGTCCAAACAGAGAGGTGAAAAGACAGAGGCGGCAAGTCTGACAGAGTCGGCAGGCGCGCCTCCGCGATGGTCAAGAAATGCTCTAGTGAGATGGAGCCATGGATGTCGAGGGTATCCAGCACCTTGCCTGCGCGCTCAGCTCTTGCTCACAAGCGGTGCTGCACACAGGCCAGCGTGCCAGGAAGGGCATAGCATTATGAGGCCCCAGGCCGGTACGGAGGGCGGCAGTGCTCAACCTGCGCTCTTAAAGGTGGTGCAGAGCACGTCCAGAGTTTGCCAATACACTGTGTGCTAGAGTCAGGTTTGCAGAGCGGTAGTGAGTCAACCACGGACTCTACGCTGGGTCGCATACCTCTCTGCAAACCTGGCCCCAGCACACAGTGGAATGGAAAACTTCGGACGAACACTACTCCGCCTTCAAGAGCGAAGGTTAAGCACTGACCTAGCCACTTTGCGTGGTGTGGAAACTTAAGCATTTGCATGTGGTCCCTCCTATGCCGGGTGGCTCTGTAAGGCTTTTGCAGCAAAGGGTCTCAGCACCAGTGCAGTCGGCCATGCGCGCACCTGCTGCCCGACCGTCCAGCTCCGAGCCAAACCGCCGCATGGCGTCGCGAAACTCGCCAACATCCAGCGTCCCGGACAGGTCCGTGTCTGCCGTACACGCAGCGGCGCACGCGGCGTCAGGGCCCCCGCGCACGCGCGCGCCGGCGCATCTGAGGACCAGATCAAGCGCACTCGCAGGGCAGCACGGCGCAGTGCCCGCCTGAGCCTGACTCAGGAGCGCACGGTAGGGTTAGGGTACATAGGGTTAGGCCGACAGCAAGCAAGCCCGAGGGCGTCACCGAGCGCATAGAAGAGCGCCGTCAGCCGCTCCCGCCGCGCGACCTCGGGGTCCTCCGCGCGCTCGGCCGCCTCTACGCACAGACGCCGGCCAGCCCGATCAGACTCGGGGCGCAGTAGCAAGCAGACATCCATGGCAGCACACATGGCATGACCTTGGCTCCTCGGTAACACCACTTCAGGCTTGGCTCATCAGGCATTTGCCTCAAACAGATCAGGCACCCGCACACCACCGACCCCGCTCTCTGCACCGCTCTCTGCACCATTTGAATCACAATCACATCACAGATAGTCTGCAAGTCGCTGCTTCTGCACCAATTGAGATCCCTGCACTTGTGCCAAACACGTCCACAGACTGCCACATTTGCCGGCACACAGCTCCTGCCAGTCGCCACGAGGCATGTCAGCCACTGGCATGCGAGGCTGGCATGCGAGGCTGGCATGCAAGGCAGACCTCAGCAAGCGCCTGGTCAGCCTCTACCTGATTCACGTCTTACAGCGGCTCCTCCGCGCCAGCCTCAGGGTTCCGCGGCCTGTCAAGCCCTGCAAACTGCTGCAGGGCTCGCACCGCTGGCGGCGGCCACCTTGTCGACAATCTTCGCCTTGGCCTCGGCGCTCTGGTGCTCGGCGCGGTCCAGCACGAGCAGCGTCTGCACAAAGAGCCGCGTGGGCGCCTGGCCGACCATCTGGCGCACAAAGTCCTCCAGCCGCTCCAGCGACATGCAGCCTGCGCCCCGGCGGCGGTGCTCGCGCTTGCCAGGGGCGGCGCCGCGGGCGGCCGCGCGGGTAGCCTGGGGCAGTAGCCGGCGCAAGGCTCTGGTCGAGGCTCGCCCAGGACGCGCGCGGCGGGCGGCGATGCCGGCCAGGCAGCAGGCAGGGCAGCTACAGCTCTCTTGCCAGCAGCGGCATATACACGCGCAGCCGTTCTGCAGCCTCACATACTCTATCTGAGCATACAGAAGCTTTCTTGGCTCTGCCTCGTCTCAAAGACAACGTCCTTGAAACATTGATAGACCTTGCAAGCAGCTGCGCAGTACAGATAACTACACTAAAGCACCCAACTGCCGACATAACAGACGTTCTCTATGAAGAAGCAGGGCCTGCGCGTACGGGGCGCGCGCACCGCTTCCGCCGGCCACGCCGGACGACTCCTCCAGCGAGCAGGAGCCCTCCGCCTCGCGCTTCTTGCTCTCAAAGATATTATAGGCCTGCCAACATCTGTCGGTCGAGGCGCCTTCCGGGAGGTTCTTGCAGTAATCTGCCGCAACAAGCAGGTCTTGAGGCTTGGCCAGCTGCGGCGTTTGTCCAAGGCAGGAGTGCGTCACCTGCGCCTCCCATGTGCGTGCACAGCCTACAAGGTATTCTCACGCTGTGCGGTCAGCTTGCACGGCCACTGCTGACACTCTGCCACACAACCACAGCTCTCTGGAGCGCTGTCTTGAAGTGACACACTCACGCGAACAGAGGACCAGCTTGCGCAGGCAGCGGAGCCAGCTCACCTGCCAGCTCTGTCTCAGCCTGGTCAAGCAGCCTGACGGGCTCGCTGTCCTTCTCGTCCGCCGACCCCGTCAGCGAGTGAAACGGCACATGCGTCTGCTCGAGCAGAGCCGCACTCTTCTCTGACAGCTCCGCCAGGTCAGGCTTCTTGGCGCGCTGCGCGCAGAGCTCATAGTCACTGCTGGTGATGTTCCTCTGCCGGTCCTTGACACAGGCGTGCGAGCATGGGAGTGCCTGCCTAGGCACTCTGGCCCCTGTGGACGCCCTGACTGCAACTCGCACTGGCGCAGCGCACTACTCTTTACAAAACATACAAAACAAGGCCGGTCAGCGGCCAGAAGTGCATGCATCGCATTCTGCTCCAGAACGGAATACGTACCCTGGAGCGCCGCGGCCGCGCTGGCCTCTCCACATCGCTGGCGCTGGCTTCGCAGCACACCCGCAGCACGCGCGGCCGGTGCAAGCCCGCTGTCCGCATCAGCCTTGTCTGAGCGCCAAGCAGATCAGGGAGGGAAACGCTGCAGAGAGCCAGCGCAGCTGCAATTTCCTGACGTCGTTCGACAATGCAACTCGAGAATCGGTCACTTGGGATGGTAGCTAGCGCACTCTTCCAAGGCGTACACGGGTGGCACTTGGTAGGGGCGTTATGTGAAAAGGCAGTCCCATGGGTTCATGCAGCAAGACAAGTTTTTACATCTTCATCGGCCAGCGCAGTTCATCTCATCACTTGATAGCAAACGCATGACATGCCGCCATCTTCTCACCAGGAACACCGAGGGGAGGGGGGGAGGGTCCACAGGTACAATGATGCGCGCTAGCGCGCCGCACCCAAGGCTATCATACAGCTCAGATACTGATACATTCGCAGCTTTCTTGCACCAGCGCGCGGCCGGACATGCATTGGGAGTTGCGTGCAGGCGTTTCTGGTCGACAGGGGACGCGCGCGCTCAGCGCCGGGCCCCCATGTTGGCCCGCGCAGCCCTGAGCGGAGCACGCCGGCCACACCTAGCACCTAGGGAGGAGGGCGTTGCACCCTCCCGGCCTGCAAAGCACACTGGCAGGAGATGGTGGCCGCACGACAGCCCTGCTGTTCCGCGCGCGCCCTTTTAGGCAGCGCCCTGACACCAGACCTAAAGTAGGGGGTCGCCACAGCACCGTCCCCATCAATGCGTTAGCAGGCTCGTACCAAGCAACAGCAGATGCTCATCATCCATACGCACGGCGCTGCAATACTGGCTTAACATGCACTCGAGAGGTCCAGGCCCTGTCCTGCAGCCGCAGCGCGCGTCCTCAACGGGATGGCCAGCAGAGCACACGCTGTCGCATGACGCTCCAGCACGGCGGCGGCAGGGTGATGCGCACATTATGTCCCTACGCCACGCTGAAGCGGCCAGCACCCAGCGGCGCTGCCAGGCACATGCCTAGCACGCGCCGGGGCGGCAGAGGCAGCATCTGCATGCCGCCGGCGCTCGGCCATGCCCGGCAGCGCGGCGCTCGCTGAGGGCGCGCGGGCGGACTCGCAGCAGCACAGCGCGGGTGGAGGGTCAAGGTTGCAGCGCGGCGGCCGCGTTGACAACCAGGATGAGGTAGGACGCAGCGACGGAGGCCGAGTAGGCGAGCGCGAGCGTGCGCGAGCGCCGCGCCGCGCGCGCCGCCAGCCGCGCGGTGCGCCGCTTCTTGGCGCCGTACATGCGCTCGCGCTCCGGCGCATACAGCCGGCGGCCTGCGCGCGCGGTGCACCGGCGCGCCGGGTCAGCGCTCGCCCCGGCGCCCTCAGGCCCCGCGGCGCCATGAGTCCCGCAGTAGCCCCCGCGCAGACGCCTGCCCGGCCCATGCCGCATGCATTGACCCACCACAGCAGCCTGCCGCCCCGCGAAGGGGCCGTGCTACGGCCAGCAGGCACGCCTGGCCCCAACAGTGGCTGCCCCGGCCGCAAGTGGCTGCCCAAGTAAGGACACCCCGCGCCTGCTGAATCCGGCTGCTTGCACAGCCACTCAGACACGCTCAAGCCAAAGCCTCGGAACAAAGCGCCCACATGCATGCGGAGGTATGGAGGCCCGCCACGGCCGCCCCCGACGCGCACCCTCGCCGTCAAGTCGAAGCCTAGAAACACAGCTTGCACGCATGCGGGCGCAGGGCCTCGTTACGGCGGCGCCCGGGCGACCGCACCCGCGCCGTCGAAGAAGCGGTTGGCGTGCAAGGGCGCGGTCAGGAAGCGCTCCAGCGCGCGCCAGGCGGTGAGGTAGCGGATGTAGCGGCCGGCCTCGCGCCGCGCGGCCACCGTGCGCACGCGTGGCACCAGGAACGCAGCCACCGTCTCCGGCTGCTCGCACAGGATATTGAAGATCTGCGCGCAACCGACCAGGGCGGGTTAGGGTAGGGTTCCCAACCCCCCTGGGCCAGCTCACGTGCTGGCCATGCGTGCACGCGTGGGCAGCGCCAGCACCGCAGGCGCCCTGCCCGGCCACGCGCACAGGGCGTTGCGGGGTGCCGGCTGTCCGGGGCCCCTTCGGGCGCGCGGCTAGCGAGCGCGAGCGGCGGCCAGGCGCGCGCCTGCTTGTTGGCATCGGAGGCGCCCTCGAGCAGCAGGTCGGTGAGCACCATGCCCGGCGAGAGCGTGTGCACGCCCACCGGCGCGCCCGCCTGCGCCGCCTCCGCCTTCAGGCTGCCCATCAGGTGCGCGATGCCTGCGCGCGCGGGGCGCATGTCAGCGCAGCGCGCCCTCGGGCAGCAATGTAATGACCCATGCTCGCGGAGCATGACCCATGCTCCGCGACGACTTGTCAACGCCCGATGGGGCATGCGCACGCGCGCCCGCGCGTCCGCCTGGACCGCCTGCGCGCCTCGGGCAGCCCTGCCTGTGCTGCGCAGGGCCAGCGGACGCTGGCCGGCTGGCCGGCAGCGCGTCGACTGCCGCCACGCCCGCCACAGGTGATCCTGTTCACTGGCACCACCACAAGTGTAGACCGTTCATCGGCGCCGTTCATCGGCGCCCACGAGCAGCCGCACGGCAGCCTGCCTTCCAACAAGAAGATAAGCATTGTCGTATCTTGCATAAAAATCACGGAAAACATAACAAACAAGGCGTGAAACGACTGCAGGCCCGGAGCGGCCGCGGGCGCCCGCACCGGCCTTGGTGGCGCCGTATGCGGCGTACTGCGGCGTGGCCATGCCGTCCGCGCCCGCGCCGTCCATGTTGAACACGTGCCCGCCGCGCGGCTGGCGCGCCATCGCGCGCAGCGCCGCGCGCGTGCACAGCAGCGAGCCCTGCAGGTTGGTGGTCACGACCGCGCGCAGCTGCTCCGGCGTCGCGTCCAGGAACGACTGCGCGCGCGCAGCAGGGACGCGTCAGGCCCGGCGTGGAGGCCGGTCCTGCCCTCCTGCGCGGCGGGGGCGCGCTTGCGGGTCCCAGGTAACGCGCACAAAGTTGCCGCCCTAAGAGAAAATGGAGGCCGCACAGGCCGCACATGCCCAAACAAACATGCTTGACACCACTGATTCACCGCTTCGATGGCACATCATGCTCGCGGGCGTCATACTTGAAGGTACGAGTGTTCAATTGCATGGTACGGTCAAGCAGGGCACGGGCCAAGCGGCGCGAGCCAGACGCCCCGCGCGCGCGCCTGGAAGCTGCCGGAGTAGCCGGCGTTGTTGATCCAGACGTCGATCGCGCCCAGCTGCGCGGTCGCCGCCTCGGCGAGCCGCTGCACGCTGGAGGGGCTGGCCACGTCGCAGTCCACGCCCGCCACCCACACGTCTGGGCTCACCTGGCGCGGCAAGTCGCAAGGTTTTGACAGGGTTTGGACGACCAAGGTAGGGTGCACGAGAGGCCTCTGCCGGCTGCTGCACGCTGGGGGGGCAGGGCCACATCCACCTCCGCGCCCGCCTCCCACATCTTTATTCTTGTCTGGCGCAAAGCCGCGTCAGGGTAGCACGTGTGAGGAGCAGGATGTGCGTGTAGCAGTAACGGTCACCAAGCAGCTCAACAGCTTATGACACAACAAGCTGCTTCGGCAGCTTGTCGACCCCAAACGGGGGTGAATCTGATGCATGCAGGTCCATGTTCTGCACACAGCATCTGACGCGGCTCCTCCTTGGGGCGCAAACCCTGCCCAGCCCTGAGACACTCTCGCCACGCCCTGAAAACGTTGCAGTTCAAGCACCTCTGCTGCTGCAGAGCGGCAGCTATTTAGCAAGCGCTACTTCACTTCGCCACACAGGTCCCCGGTGCAAGGCGCCCAGGCACGCGCCTCTGCCCGCAGCTCAGCGATCGCTCGTCGTGCGCCCACCGAAGTCCGGGACGTTATGACTACCCGGTCGCCCGCCCTGTCAGAACATGCGATCTCAGCACAGAGCCCCAAGGACTGGCAACATAGGGAGAGCACACCTTGCACATACACACAAGCACCGCAGGGAGCACTACACAACACAGGCAGTCACACTGACGCACTAGCGCACTCATTGAGACCCATTGCCCACATCAGTCATATCGGTGTCAGGCAGTGCAGGTGAGAAAGTATCTGATCTGCACTTGGCCTAAGCACGTGTGAGGCCTTGCTTGGGCTCATGGGGCAAGGCCGAGAAGCAAGCTGCAGGGCACTCCGGGGCCTTCTGTCGCCTGGGTACGCACAGCAGGAACTCGCGCGCGACGGCCTTGCCAATGCCGCGCGTGCCGCCGGTGACCACCACGTTCAGCGGCGCGCGCGGCGCCGCCCAGAAGCGCCGCATGCCAAAGCGATTGAGCGCCGCGAACAGCGCGCCCAGCGCTGCGCCCGTCGCCGCCGGCACGCCGTCCACCGCTCCCGCGCCTGCGCGCGCAGGGCACGGCCTCAGGGTGCGCTTTGCGGCAGCGCGCTCTCCGCCTCTGCCTGCCTGAGTCGCCGCCTCTCTTTGGCTGCTTCCCTTGCGCGCATTCTGGTCCAGACATCAAGAAGTGTGCGCCGCCAGCAAGAGGCGGCAGGCAGGCAAGCCGAAGCACCACACCGAAGGGCCTCGCCGTCCCAACGCCATTTTGGTGTGTACTGCCAGGCCACGCACACTGTTGTGACGCTGCCTAAGCAACTTTGTAACAGGGTATCGCGCCCCCTCACGCACCCGACAGCTGCACCGCCGAGCTGAGGACGAGCGCCGACGCCAGCATCAGGCCGACGGGCTTGTGCAGGCCGTCCAGCTCGGGCACCGCCGCGGCCCACGCCCGCCACAGCGGGGCCTCCGTGCGGCCCGGCAGCGCGCTGGCGCCCAGCGCCAGGGCACTAGACGCTGGCGCCGCGCCGCGCTTTCCCTGTACCGCCGCGGGCGCCGCTGCGGCGCGCCTCCCCGCGCCAGGCGCTGCGGCGGGCGGCCGCGCCGCGCCGCGACGCGCCGCCCGCTCCATCCGCGCGACCTTGCGCCGGCGGTGCAGCTCGGCGGCGGCGCTGCGGGCGCCGCCGCTGGCCGAGAGCGGGGGCGCGCTGGCGGGCGGGCGCGCCAGCTTCGGCGCGCGCTCCTGCGGCGGCGCCCGCGGCAGCACGGTGCCGCCTGCCCGGCCGGCCGGCGCCGCGAGGCGCTGGATAGGCGCGCGCCTGGCGGCGGCCGGGCGCCCCAGCCTCCCGCGGCTGCCGAGGATTACCCTGCGGGGGCCGCCCGGCGCCGGCAGCAGCTCCGGCGTCAGCGAGTGCATCGCTGGCAGGGGCATGCCCCCGGCACACCGCCTGCGCCCTTGCACACGGCGGGGAAGCTTGAGTGCCTGGCATCACACGTTCTCAGCTTGTCACCTGCGTGCGAAGTTTACTCAAAACGAGGGAATGGTCAATGCTAACTGCCGCAGGCAGATCATGCGCAGGTGCTGCAGCGCCAGGCCCAGCAAGCGCGAGTCCTAGGCTGTGCGGGAGGCTGCACTGGCCAGCAATCCTGCGGCAGCACTGCTTGCAACTGCCACATCAGCGCGGCGTAGGCTGACCAGTCAGCCTAACCTTGCGACCAACAGAAGAGCGGGCTGCTCTCACCTCAAGGCCTGAGGAGCAGTGTGGGCCCAGTGGTAGCACCAACACTTATCAGGCGGCCGTTACCAAGGTAAGACAGGTTGTTTCATGCAGCATTGTGGGCGGGCTAACCACAACAGCGAGCACTGCACTTTTCGTGCGGGGCTGCCGGGCCTCCCGGAGCGGATAAATAAACGAAACAAGCTGGAGCCTGGGCCGGCCGGGCGACGTGTCTCGGCTCAAGGCTTGCTCGATCTATTAATCACACAAAGAGGAGCAGCTATCTCAAGGTGATCACGGGTGAATCCTCCAGCGGCCGCGTGGCTTAGCACCGGTTGCGGTTGCAGCGCAAGCAGACTGGGCAACCCGCAGGACGCTATGTGACAATGTGGGGGCGGGCGCAATGCACGGCACGCCCGCCGCACGCCCCGCCCACGGCGGGGGCAGGCAGGCGACGACCGCGGAAGGATTCAGGTGCTTGCCGCCAGTTCATAAAGTGTGTCGTGGGCGATAAGCCCATCACGGATGTTACGCTCGGACCACGTGTGCTTGACCGCGCAGGATGTTTGTGGCGGGCGGGACGGCTGGGGCGGTGGCGCGCACAGTCACCGCGCCCGCTGATCGCCTGAAGCTGCTGTTCCAAGTCCAGGTGGGAAGCTCCCATCCAACATTGCCTTGATCAAGATGGGTGGTAGTGGGTGAGTTTACGTTCTATAATACAGCCGCTTGATGAGTCTCTCACCCTCAGTGACACTACTGTCACTGTAGCTGCTGCGTCCCTGGCCCTTGCAGAGGCACGACTCAGCCAGTGATGCAGCGTGCAGGCCCAAGGCTACTCAGGGCACAGTGATAAAACGCCGGCTGTGCGCCGCCCGCAGGCCATCGCGTCGTCCGGCGTGTCCTCGCAGGCGTACACAAACCTGCGCCAGGCCGCATGGAAGGTGTTCCGGTGCGCCCCGTCCGCCTCCGTATAACCCTACCCCACCCTTGTCAAAAACCCTACCCTGAACATGAAGCTGTGCAACCAAGCACTGCGCTGGGCGCTCTGCGCCGGCGCCTGCCCGAGGACGCGCCCGGCGCGCGGGCGCGAGCGCGGCGGCGCCGCGCCCGCAGGGAGGAGGGCGCGCTGGCGTTCTGGAAGGGCAACAGCGCCAACGTCGTCCGGATCTTCCCGTACTCGGCCGCGCAGCTCATGTCCAACGACTACTACAAGCGCCTGCTCGCCCCGCCGGTGCGCCGCGCGCCTCCGCCGGCGCAGGCCTCGGCAGCTCCCCCTTGACAGCGCAGCATGGCGCGCGGCGCGGAGCGCTTGTTTCTCGCCACTGTGAGCTGCATGGCTGCAATGCAGCGCCGTGCCGGAGCTCCGCACCGCGCTCACACGGCAGCGCATGGCCTGGGGTTGACTGGGCGCTGCTGCGGCGCTAGAACGGCAGCGCACGGCCTGGGGTTGACTGGGCGCTGCTGCGGCGCCAGGACGGCCGCCTGACGGTGCCGCAGCGGCTGGCCGCGGGCGCGGGCGCGGGCATGACGGCCACCGCGCTGACGCACCCGCTCGACACGCTGCGCCTGCGCCTCGCGCTGCCGGGCTCCGCGCGCCAGGGTCCGCCCTGCACCTGATGCCGGGCGGCTGGCAGGCCCTGGGAACGCAGTTTGTTTCGGCCGGCGCAAGGACGCTGCTTGAGGCCCAGCAGGCGGGACGCCGCTGGAGAGCAGGGCACCTGAGCAGGCTGCAGTGGTGCTTGCGCTGTCCCCTTGCAGCGCAGCCGGGCCGCGCTTCTTGCCTGGGCAGGCCCGTAAGCTGCGCGGCCGCCCGGCGCCGTGCGCTGCCGGCAGCTGCGCACGCCGCAAGCGCAGACAGGGCGCCCTGGCCCTGCCCCGCCGCTCAGCGCGCCCCGGCGCGCAGGCATGTGGGCCTGCGGCGCGGGGATCGTGCGCGCGGAGGGCGTTGGAGGGTTTTACAAGGGCCTGCTGCCGGCGCTGGCGGGCATCGCGCCGTACGCCGCCATCAACTTTGCGACGTACGACGGCCTGAAGGCCTGGGCGTACGGCGCCGGGTGCGCACCGGGCCCCTTGCGCTGCGCTTCGCGGCGGCGGCGCGCGCGCGCTGGGCGCACAGCGCGATGCCGCGATGTCCAGGGCTGCCCCACGCTCTGCCACTCTGGGGCCGCTGTATGCCTCGTGTCTGCCGACATGACTCGCGCACCCAGGCAGGCAGGCCGCGACGCGCGCCGGTCCATCTGGCTTTGATCCTAACCCTAAACCACTGGCACCTCACAACCTCGGCAAGCCGCACGCACCTCACGAGCCCCTGCATGCCGCCTCGTGCCTGCGCCGACGCCCGCGCGCGCAGGCCGCAGAGCACGCCGGGGAACTTGGCAATCGGCGCGGCCGCGGGCACGCTGGCGTCCAGCGTGTGCTACCCGCTGGACACGGTGCGGCGGCGCATGCAGATGCGCGGGCGCACCTACGCCGGCCAGGCCGACGCCTTCCGCACCATCTGGCGCCTGGCGCGCCCGCGGCCCGGCCCTACTTGAGTAGGGTAGTAGCCCTAACCTATACCCCCGGCCCAGCCCTGCTTGAATGGGGCTGGTCGGCGTGCAGGGGTGGCTGAGCGCTCGGCTGACAGCTGAGACCGCACCGGTCAGTGACCGAGCTGGGCGCCCTGTGTGCCGCTGAGTGGTACGTGCGCGCGCGCTGCGCAGGAGGGCGCGCGCGGCTTCTACCAGGGCTGGCTGGCCAATACGCTCAAGGTGGCGCCGCAGAGCAGCATCCGCTTTGTCGCGTACGAGGCGCTCAAGGCGCTGCTGGCTGTCGAGCGCGCGCGCACCGACACCTGACCATGCAGCTGCTTAGGGTTAAGCCGTGCCGACGACTTCTGAGCGGGTGGAGCGCTGAAGCTGTCACAGTGCACATCGCTGGCACGTGGGTACAGAATGTAGGTGGCATGGGCGGAGCCCTATCGTGCTTTAAGGTGGACGCGGTGTGGTGAACACATCTGTGTTGCATGGAGCTCGGTTGTCCTTTGTGCTTTGCTGTGATTTAGAATGCATGTAGGGGGTCCCGCAGACATGCATGTCTGGGGCTGCACCCTGTGTGCACGGAGGAACCATGGCGAAGTTAGTGTGCTGCTGACTTGGATTGAGAAACATGCACACACTACGTAGACACACGTGTCACAGCCTGTTTGTTGGCACGCACTCCCATAGTGTTGCTTGACAAGTGCCCAGGAATGCACTGTGTCGTGTCAGACAGTGACCACTGACTACCCCGTCTGAGACCCATGCACATGCGGTCGCCACACTGTCTGCTCTCACCCATCAAGCCATGAAGCTCCACTCAGGCACCAAGTACGTGCCATTGTCACGGACACGTTACGTTCACTCCCAGTACTAGCTCCACACTGTTCATAACGTCTGGTCACGCCTGCGCCGCAGCGGCATCCGCAGCGGCATCCACCGCGGCCTGCTCCGCGGCACCCAGCGGCGCGCCCGCAAATGCGAGGCTGGGCGACGCGAACTTGGCGCCGTAGTTGCCCGCCCAGAACTGCGAGTCCTTGCCGCGCAGGACGACCATCGCGCGGCGGGCGCCCGGCGGGTACCTGCGCAGCGCGCCCCTCGCGCCCCTGAGGATGCTAGGGTAGGGATAGGGTAGGGGTCCGCACGCGGCCCACATGTCCACTTCACAGAAGCTCAGCCTCCACAATATGCGGCGCGGCGCGCCTCTGCCCCAGACCGGCTGCTGTCACTGGTTCCGGCTGCACACAGTCTGTCCGAGCTGCACGCTCGCACGCAGCGGGCCGCCGTGCCAGGTTGCGGCCGCAGCAGCACAGGGCGCGCGAGCGGCTGGTCCAGCTGTGCGCCCCGCCAGGCAGCCCCGCGACCTACCCGAGCCCCCACCCTGCCGCCAGAGCAGCCCAGCAGGCGCTGGCTAGAACCCGTCCAGCCGCGCCGCGCTGCAGCATCACACCCCGCCGTCGTCAACTGCCCGCTTTGCACAACGACATTGCGCCGCGCTGCCCAGCACCCCCCCCGCTCGGCGACAGGAAGAGGCTGCGTGCAGCATCACGATCAATTGTGTGCGCTGTGCAGGCAAGCCTTGAGTGTTAAAGTGTGCGCCCTGGCGCACCCGCTAAGCTCGGCAACGCAGCAGCGCCACTCGCCCGCGGCCGTCGGCAGCTCGCCGCTGCGCCAGCACGCGAGCGCGTTGCGGTCCCAGAAGAAGCTGGCCATGCCGCCTGCCGCCCCCGTCACACACCCTCGCAGAGCCCTCCAAGGTCAATTAAGTGAGGCAGCTGGGGCTCAGCCACTGAGCAACGTTGCGGCCAATGTTGCAAGTGCTGCCGACTGGCACGCCGGGTGGGCAGGCCCACACCTGCATGCTAGCAGTTCACATGAGCAAAGGAGCTGTCAAGCACGTTCGGACCAGTCCGGCAACTCTGATTTGCACTATGTACAGACATGGCAGCAACAGGTGCGCAGCAGTGCCGGCTGTAACATTCACTGCTGAGACAAGCACTGTATGTGCTTATTTGTTTATACGACAAGCACAGCCATGTGCCAGAGCCGTACGCGCCCGGGAGGGCGGCATGCTCGCCGAAGCCGACCGGTGGCTCACCGGTGTAGTTGGGCAGCACCGCCTCGCCAGAATCCACCACGAGCGCCACGTCTGCGACCGCGGCGCAGTCGGCCCGGCCGCCGTACCTGCGTGCAGACACGCTGGGCCTGCGCTCGCTTCTACCGGGGCTGCGCCACGCACTGCCGAGCAGCACAACGTGACAAAGGTGCCGGGCGACACAGAAGCAGCGCCAGCGAACAGTGCTTGCGGCAGGCGTGGCGCAAGTCCGTCCCTAGGGCGTAGGGGTTTTGGCCCTAGGCGGCGCGCCGCGCACCAGACCGTGAAGCGCAGCGGGGCGCCCACGTCCAGGTACGCGTCGGCCTCCTCGCCGCTGAACGCGCGCCGCATCAGCTCCCCGCGCAGGTCCACGGCCTGGCGCGGGCCGGTACAAAGTCAACAGACGCGCCCGCGCGCACGGCCCTGGCAGCAGCGCGCCGCGCTACCAGCTCCCTGTGCGAGCGCCGAGCGCTCGAGACGAGCGGCCGCCAGATCAGGCCGTGGCACGCCCCGCTTGCACTGGCCACGCAAATGCTCCCATTGGCTCGGTCAGTGGCCAAGGCCCCCTGTATGTCAGCCTCTGCGCCACACCTGCGTGCCACGCTTACCACACGCGGCTGAAAGTGCTTCCCATGCGACAGGCGGCTGGTGCAGGCAACCCGACACCGCATGGAGCCGCCGGCGCCAGAGCCGCCACCCAGGGACGCGCTGGCCAGGCCGGGCAGCGCGCGCGCCTGCATGAGCTCGCTCCACATGTAGCTGGACGCGAGCGCGCCCACGATGCGCGGCGCGTGCCCGTCCGCGCGCGGCAGCGGCGGCGGCGCGCTGCCCGGCATGCCGACCGGCGGGAACTCGGGCGCGAAGCCGTGCCCACCGTGCGTGGTCACCTTCCAGGGCCCTGCGCGCGTCGCGGCCTGCCCTTTGCGGCATGCTCGCCGGCCTGTGCTGGCCTGCGCACAGTAGCTTGCTGGTGCAGGTATACGACTAAATGCAGGACCTTGCCAGCGCCGCGGCCCGCCCGTCGCGGCGTGTCGGCCAGCGTGCGCTGGCCTGCGCGCGGAGCTTGCTGGTGCGGGCACACAGCGAACTGCGTGGCCCGGCGCCCGCAAGCCAGCTGCCCATCTCTATGTTGACATGGGAGCTGCGGGACTGCGCGCTCTCTGTTTCTGCCAGCTCCCCTCGGCCGTGCCGCAGAACACGCCTAGGCAGGGCGCGGCCGGGGGGGCGCGCCATCGGGGTCGGTGAGCCAGGTGCGCGTGCCGCCGCCCGGGTGGTGCCAGTTGGGGTTGCGCAGCAGGTTGGTCCGGTACAGCTGGTGCCACAGGCGCGGCAGCAGCGCGCTGGCGGCGGTGGACCTCTCGCGCGCCTGCCGCTGCGACCGCTGCGTCAAGGCACCGGCCGGCACCGCTGCCTGCAGGCGCACTCGAGTTGCATGGGCCGCAAGCTGCCAACGTCACGGGACTCAGCGAGCGCAGGATGTCACACTTTTGGACAAGAAGCACAGCAGTGGGGCGCGACCAATGCAGCAACAAGGCCAGCTGCACGGTCCGCTCACAGCACCAAACAGCCTACGCTGACAGGCTGGGGCCCTGCAGCCCACACAGCACACTTAGTCATCGCCGGCGGCATACCTGGGCGGCCTCCAGGCGGCGCACGACGGACGCCGGGAGCTTCGCATCAAACAGGCCGCGCCACATGTCGCCGCTCGTGCACACCCGCAGCCAGCGCCTGCGCGCGGCCAGCCCCGATGTCAGCTCTCGCGCAGCCCTGGCGCCCGCAACAGGGCGAGCTCCCTGCTTGCAGCGCGGGGGCACACTGCACCTTGCGCACACAGGGTGACGGACACCTCAGCGCGGTACTGGAGCGGGCTGCATACGCCGCAGCGCGAGGAGTCATGCACCACAGGGCGCGCCTGTTGACGCAGGCTGCGCAGGCGACGCGCTCGCGCGGCTCCAGCTTCTCCAGGATGTTCATCAGCGCGAAATCGGGCAGGCGCTCGCACAGGCACTGGCGCGCGCAGTCCGTCGCGCTGGGCGCGTGGTCGCCCGCGCCGGGCTCCCTGCCGGCAAGCTGCGTGCCCGCCAGCGTGGCCGACACGGCCTCCCACGACACGCTCTGACCCATGGCGGCGCGGTGTGCAAGCGTGGGCGCCTCTGGCCGGTGAGAGCAGCTGAGCCTGCTTCCGTGCTGGTCCCTTTTCCTATCCTCCTCCTCGCACGGTGCATTTGGTCAGGGCTTTCACCCACACGCGCACAGTAGCTTGAAATAGAGAACAACAGGTACGCAAGGGAGCACCAGTCCAGGTCCCTACCGATACCGGCGCGCGCGCCCTTCCAAGAGGCTCAAGATGAAGGAGGCGGAGCACTTTCTGGACGCGCTGGAGCAGGGCGGCAGCGCACACTTCCTGGTCATGCTCGACCGCCATGTGCGTCTCCTTCACCCCTTGTCACAGCAAGTGCTTGGTGTGTGTAGCACTGGCGCTTAAGCACGTTCTTCAGAACCTCTGCTGCAGTAAAATTATGGGCTGTGGTGGGTTGGTGTGCGCAGAACTCACGCGCCGACGCCTTCAAAATCCAGGAGGTGTACCAGGCGCTGCCGCGCAAACAGCGCCTGCGCCTGTGCGCGGGCCTGGATGCGCAGGCGCGAATCGCGGGCACCGGGCACCCCGCTCTGCTCGCGTCTGGCTGCAACCCACGGGAGGCTCGCGTGCTCGGCCGCTGTGGCTCGCCCAGCGCCCCAGGAAGCCTCACCCGGCGCACCTGCCCGCAGGTTGCGGTAGCCAGCGCTGCTCTGCACGTCCAGCCAGATGCCGCTGCGCAAGACGGCGAGGATGCGGCCGACGATCTGGCTGAGCAACAGGTAACACATAAGCTAGTCACTGCCTGTGCTTGGTCTCCACGCCTGTCTGTAGGTAGAAGCTTACGCTCTGAGGCAGCTGTGAGTAGACGGGAGCGCGGCTCACTGCGCAGCAGGCTCTGAAGTGCAGACCTGGCGGCGAGCAGGAGCAGGAGGCGGCGGTCCTGGCAGGAGCGGCGCAGGCGGCCGCGACCGTGCTGGCCGAGGACGCAGCGGGCGCGCCCGAGGCGCTGCAGCGCGCGGCCGCGCGGCTGCACGACTGCGGGCTGCTGGTGCGGCGCGCGCGCGCTTTGCGTGCCTGGCCGAGCAGGAAAGCAACAGCCGCAGCGTTAGGCCGCGGCGCACAGTTGCCTGTGGCATGTTGAACGGACCTTCCAGACACTTGCAGACGCTTGCGCACCTGTCAGGATAAATGGTGCTAGCTCAGGCCTCATGAGCCAACAGCGTAATGCCAGGTCACGGGCCATATCAGCACGACGCTGCAGGATGGCAGGCGTGCCGGGCTTCTAGATGGCCACCCGAGCGGCAGCTGGCATCACTCAACAGGGGGCTGCCGCTGAGCACATGTGAGCTGACGCGGCGGCGGCGCGCAGGCGGCCTCGGAGTGGCCGCAGGTGCAGGAGGCGGTCGCGGCGCTGTGCCTGGCCTGGTGGCGGCTGGGCGCGCCCGGGCGCGAGGCGCTCGTGCCGCAGACGCTGCCCTACCTGCTCGTGCGCGCGCTGACCACCGGTGCGCGCCTCGGAGCAGCGGCGCATGCTGGATCTCGAGGCGTGCTGCGTGCCAGCAACCTCGCTGTCAGGGACGCCGCCGCGCTGCTGCCTGCTGCACGGCCTCGCGCCGGCGCCGCACCTGCCACGCGCCCTCCCGCCGAGCGTAAGCGCGGGGAGGGTCGAGGGCTAATCGAGCTGTAAACCTCTGACCTGCAAAAAGATGATGACGGCGCGGCGCGCCAGGCCGCGCCGCGGACATCAAGCGCTGCCTGGCCATGAAGGACGCGCTGGCGCTGCTGGACTTTGGCGACGCGTCGATCGCGGACCTGCGCCGGCTGTTGCTGCGCGCCGCGTTCGCGCCGGCCTTCCTGCGCGCGGCCGAGGGCCGCCGCTTCCTGGCGCACCTGCTCACGCTGGACGTGCGCGCGCGCGGCGCCCGCCTGGCGCTCAGGCAGATGGGGTGCAGCGGTGGGTTTCTGCCGCCTGGGACGCCGCCCAGGCGTCCCTCCCACGGCCAAGCGGGCTCGCGTTCCCGGCCACGCCGGTCCCGAAGGCGCTCCTTCTGCACTTTCCACGTTAGCCGCACCGGACGGCGCCAGCGTCAGGGATGCTGCCTGTCTAAGCAGGGTCTGGACCGACGCCGCGGGGCGCTCGCTGCCTGTTTGATCGGGGCCGCCGATGCCTTGGGGCGCGCGCCGCGCGCAGGCGCAGCTGGTGCGCGAGCTGGGCGCGATCGTGCGCAACCAGGCGCCGTCGGGTCGCGCGTCCGTGCTGGACGCGTACGGCGAGGTGCTGCTGCGCGGCTGGCGTGCCGCTGCGGGCGCCTGCCTGTTCGAGGTGGAGGCGCTCATGCAGGCGCGCGCGGGCGCCGGCACAACCGGCGGCCTCCCGGCGCAAGCGCCCTGGCTGGCACATGTGGCTGAGCGCCGTCCAGCAGCTGAACCTCAGGGCCTGTGCCTGATTGCGCCATAGGCTTGGACCTCTACGTCGACGCCCGCGAAAGTGTGGTAGTAGATTGACAGCCGCAGCTGAGGCACGCGGCGACGCGCCGTCGCCGCGTCAGGCGCACGCCCGGCGAGCGCGGCACGACCGCGCCGCGCGCAGGGCTTGATGCAGGCAGCCGTGCTGGCGGCGACGCCGGCGCTGGCGGCCGCGCTGCGCCGGCTGCTGGGCGGCCTGCACGCCGACAAGGCGGCGCCAGGCGTGGACGCGCTGCTGTTGCGCCTATACAGGCCCATCCTGTTCCGCGGCCTGGCGGCCGCCAACGCGGCCGTGCGCCGCAACGCGCTGCACTTGCTGCTCGCCGCCTTCCCGCTGCAGGCGCGCGCCGCAGCCCCGCCCGCCCGCGCCGAGGCTGCCCAGGCGCCGGTCGTGCGCGCAGCCTGTGGCCGCTGTTTGCGTCGGCGCGTGGGCAACCCACGGAGGCGCTGGCTGTGCGTGGCACAGGCCATGACGCTGGGCGTGGCAGCATCAGCCGCATGCGCGTTGCCGCTGTGCCCCTACCCTAACCTATCCCTATTCCGTGCACGCGCGCGCAGGACCCGGAGGCGAGCAACGCGGAGGCGGACGCGCTACTGTCGCGGCAGTTTGCGGCGCTGCGCGACGCCCTGGGCGACGAGGCGCCGGCCGTGCGCGCAGCGGCCGCCGAGGGGCTCGCACAGCTTCTGGGCGCGTTCTGGGAGCTCATCCCGGCCGCCGTGACCGCCAGCTTCCTCAAGCGCATCACAGGTGCCGCTGCAAGCTGTCCACGTGATGATGCTGGCGCGCATGCGTGTGGGTGGCGCCGTAGCAGCTGGCAGCGCAGGGCGCTCGTCTGCTGGTGGGCCTGCTGTGACCGCGGCGGCGGACGTGCGTCGGCGCCCTGCGCCCTGCATTGCTGCTATGATCCTGTTGGAGGCGCCCACACCTCAGCTCTGAAATGAAAGACAGGAGCTGGGAGGGAGGGTCAAGCTCAGGGAGTCGGGTGCTGCAGCGGAGGCAGCGCGAGCGCAGGCGAGTTGGCGTTCGACGAGGCGGCCGTGAGCGTACGTGCGGCGGCCGTCCGCGCGGCGGCCGCGCTGGTGCCAAACCCGCTGGCGGCGCCGCTGCTGCGCGCGCTGCTGCCCGGCCTGGCGCCGCTGCTGTGGGACCGCGCGCTCGCCGTGCGCGTCGCGCTCGCGGACCTCCTGCTCGCGGTCGGGTGCGCGCCCCCGCGCGCGCCTCATGCGCTCCATGCCCTGACCCGGAGCCCTCGTGCTCAGCGGGAATCGGCGCTGCATGCGCGCCGCCCCTGCTGCCCCGTGCAGGGCACCTGAGGCCCATACGGCTCTGTGCCCCCACAGGTCGATGCGCAGCATGGCCATGGTATGCCGGGCAAAATGCGGCCCATTGCGCCCCGGCGCCCAGGCGCGCGCTCCGACCGCGCAGGGCGGTGCGCGGCATGGCCGTGGTGTGCAGGGCATCAGAGGCCCATGCGGCAACCTGGCACCCAGGCGCAAGCGTGCCCGCAGGGCGGTGCGCGGCATGGCGGTCACGGACGTCGTGCCGCTGGACGCGCTGCTGCGCGCGCTGGCGGCCGACGCGCCGCCGGTCGCGGCGCGGCTGCAGGCGCTGCTGGCGCCGAGCGTGCTGCCGGGGCGCGAGGCCGGGCCGGCCTGCCTGGCGCAGCTGCTGCGCGCGGCGCCCGCCGCGGGCCGCGCGTTCTGCGCGGCGCTCGCCAGCGGGCCAGGTGCGGAAGTAGGGTATAAGATGTATCAGGGTATAGATGCAGTACCGGCCAGCATTGTGCGGTGTGTGGTGGGTCACCCGGCTTATTACCAAAAGGTCATGCAATTGCAGCCTGTCGCACGACGGGCCCGCAGCGCCTGCGCCCGACTGCACCGAGCAGGCGGGCAGCCCGAGCGCGGGGCTGACCGCACGGCGCGCGCACGCCGCGCAGACGCGCCGCAGGAGCAGCTGGCGGAGCTGATCGCAGCGCTGCGGGACCACCTGCTCGCGTCCGCGCCCCAGCAGGGCAGGCCCTGTGGAGCCCCCCCGGCGGCGCCTGCCGGCGGCGGCGGCGGCGGGGCCGGCGGCCGCGCCCGCGGGAGGCTGCGCGGCCGCGCGGCCGCGGCGGCGCCTGACCCGCCAGAGGCCAACGCGCAGGTTCGGCGCGGGGCCGGCCAGGCCGAGGAAAATGGGTTGTCAAGGGTGGTGTTTCTGCAAATGACTTTGGCGCGCGGTGTGCTGCTTGTGTCACGCGCCGCGCTGCTCAGGCAGCCCTCGCCGACAGCGGCCGCATGGTGCCCGGCAGCTATGCGCTCGACAGGCCGCGCCGCCGTGCCGCAGGCGTCCGCGGAGACGCCGGAGGCCTGGGCCGCGATCCTGGGCGGCCTGGCGGAGCTGTGCGCCGCGCTGGAGCCCGGCCAGGCGCCACCGCCGTTCGCGCCGGGCCAGCTGGCCGCGCTGGCGGCGGCCGCGCCAGCGGGCACGCCGCGCGCGGACGCGCTGCGCCTGGCTGCCGCGGCGCTGCCGGGCCTGCCCGCGGATGCGGCGCTGCAGGACTGGTGCGCGTGCCTCTCTGACAACATGTCAATATCTCAATCGACAGTATACAAGGCAGCGCTCTCAGCCTGGTCAAGCAGTGGTAGGTTTTATAACCGTTGCCGAGGCCGTTCGCTCCTTGTAACAGAGTGTGTTTCCGAGGACTGCGGTGCTGCATGCGCCGCAGCGGTTGCATGAAGCAGCAAGGCCTTGCGCCGGCCGCAGGTGCCTCGCGCTGCTGCTGGCGCCGGCGCGGCCGGCGCCGTCGGCCGAGGAGCGCGCCGCCGCGCTCGCCTGCCTCTGCGCGGGCGGCGGCGCGCCGCGCCTGCTGGGCGCCCTGGTCCAGGCCCTGACCCTTGAGGGCGCTGGCGGCGCTGCCGGCCGCGCGGCGGGCGCATGCGGCGCGTCGCTGGCGGGGCCTGAGGATGCGGAATTTATGGAGCCAGGCCTGGACGCGGGGTGGGAGGCGGGCGATTGCGCGGTGGCCGCCGTGGCCGCCATGCTGGCGGAGGAGGCGCCGCGGCTGGCGCTGCTCAGCTGCCCGGACGCTTTGGCACTGCTGCGCGCGCTTGGCAGCTTCGCGGCTGCGCGCGGCGGCCGCCTCGCCGCCGCGCTGCGCGCGCGCTGGCCGTCGAGCGGCGCCGTCAGCCCCGACGCGGGCGCGGGCGTCGGCGACGGCCGCTCGCCCTGCAGCGACTCTCCCTGCGGGCAAGCCGCGGCCGGCGCGGCAGAGCGGGACGGGCCCGGTCCCGACGCCGGCGCGGCGGCGGCAGCGGCGGGCGCGCACTGCCGCCTGGCGCTGCACCTGCAGCTGGCGGCGCAGCTGGTGGCCGACGCGGCCGCGCCCGCGGCGGCCGTGGGGCCCGGCCAGCAGCTTGCGCGGCGCCTGCATGACCCGTCGGCGTGTGCCCGGCCTGTGCCTTTTGCTCAATGCCCTGCCGTTGCGCTCCACGCATGCACTGCTGAAACTGCCTGTGCATGCAGCCACCGCTTCTAAACGCCGACAGTGCTGCTGTTCGGTGTTGAGAGCATGGGGCTCGCCACCGCTCGTATGCTGCAGGGCCTGTCCCTGTCATGCTTGCGTCAGCCGAGCATGCAGTGGGCGGCTGCACACTGCGCGCACGCATGCGCCTTCCTCCAGGCGTTCCAGGCGTGCCAGGGCGGAGGCCGCGCTGACATGGCGGCCGGACCGGCCGAGCAGGAGGAGGCCGCGGGCGGCGAGGCCGCGCCGGCGAGCGCCGGCGCGCCTGCCGCCTGCGCGCCAGGGTCACCCCTACCCTGGGAGGGCCTGGCCGAGGAGGCGCTGCGCGGCGCGCTGGCGAGCGCGCACACCGCGCTGAGCCAGCTCGAGCACGTGGACGCGCCGGGCCTGGTAATGGCTGCGGCGGCCGCCGCGGCCGCCGCGCGACCTGCCAAGCGCGGCAGGCTGGCGGGCGGCGGCGGCGCGGCCGCCGCCGACATGGCTCTCCTGCGGTGCGCCCGCTGCCATGCCGGAGCCGCGTTGTGGGAGCGGGATCCGAGGCAAGAGACGCTGCCTGCAACTCAAAACCTAATAAAGCATGGTGGCTCACCCGCCTCCTTCACACGTCACCATCACGCAATGCGCTCTGCTGGGTGTGAGCCAGCAGGCGCCCTGACACACGCGCGCGCCGCTCGGCAGCGAGGCGGCCGCGCTTGCGGCCGGCGGCGTCGCGCTGGCCACGGACGTGGCGCGGCTGCTGGCCTGGCGCGCGGGCGCGCCGCTGCCCGAGGCGGCCTGCGCGCTGGGCGCGGCGCTGGTGCGCTGGGCCGCGCGCGCGCCTGCCGAGGCGTCCGGCGGTGCGCGCGCTGGCCACAGGGTGTGGGTTCCCCGGACCAGGCGCCTGCCTTGAGCAGCGCGGCAGCGCTGCGGCGCGCCTTTGTGGCGCCAGGGCCGCAGGGCGTGCGGGCGGCGTGTGCAGTGTGTCGAGGCGTGCTGCACATGCCCGGCTCTGCCTCTGACTCCTGGTAGGTTTTGGTCCGCCCCACACACTGTCGCCGATCGGGGGCCGCGCCAGCTGTGCAGCCGGACGCGTGCCCCGTGGCCGGCGAGCTGCGCGCGACAAGATACCACACCCTCCATCATCCGGCAGGGACAGCATGGCCGCGTGCCTGCCCTGGCCTGCGGCGGCTGCATGCGCAGTTCAGGTACTAGCTGTCAAGGAGCATGGGCACGGGCTGAGACGAGGCGGCCGCCCCCAGGCCTGCCGGACGCCCTGGGCCACGCGGCCAAGCTTGCGGCCGGCCTGCAGCCCGCGCTCGCGGCTCCCGCTGCGGCGGACGGCGCCGGAGTCGACGGGGACGGCGGCGGCGGCGACGACACATCGGGGGGTGCCTGCGCCGGGGCGGGTGGCCTCCAGGCGCTGCTGCTGGCGGTGGCGGACGCGGCCGGGGGCGGCGCTGCACGGCCTGCGGCCGCGGCGCTGCAGCCCTTCCTGCCCCGGCTGCTGGAGCCGCTGTGCGCGCTGGCGCCCGGCAGGCGCGCGCGCCGGAGCCCCCTCCCGACCCTGAGCGCGATCTCCCCTCATTGATGTGCTTTGCATGGGGCGTGCTGCTGACGCGGCCGCCGCTCGCCGCGCGCTCATGCGCACGCACCCGCCCGCCGCAGGTGGCTGGCGCCGCTGGCGGATGCGCTGGGCGCCGCGGCCGCAGACGCCGCCCGAGACCGCGATCGCTTAACGCCCGCCGACGCTGCCGCGGCCGCCCCGGCGGACAACGGCCGCGCAGAGACGGACGAGAATGCAGACGGCAACGCCGGGCGCGGCGCAGCTGGGGCCGGCGGCACTGAGACGGCGGCCTGCCCCGGCGCGCGCGCGGCGGCTAAGCCGGCGGCCGCCGCGCCCGCCGCGCTGGCCGCCGTGCGCGAGCAGCCGTTTGGGCGCGCGCTACTGGCGGCGGCGGCGGCGGGTGCCCCGGATCGTGGCGACCGTGGCCAGGAGCACGCCCGCTCGGCCGCGGCGCGGAGCGGCGGCGCGCCCGCGCTGCTCGGCGCGACCGCGGCGGCCGCAGCGGCCGCGGCCTGGGCCGCCGGCGAGCCGCTACGCTGCCTGGGCGCGCTGCAGCTTGCCGGAGCGGCTCGCCAGCAGGGTGCTGCCCCCAGCTTGCCGTCAGACCCATATATTGCCTGCCAGGCCTTACGCTGTCACGCAGGCCCCATCCTGCCTGCCTTGGCAGATCCATGCATCACTTTTGGGGTGCTGGCCTGCGATGGACAGCACAGCGCGTGTGCATGCTAATTGTAATATTTTGCGCATGAGGCCAACACAGTGTCGCTGATTGCACATGCTGTCAATACATGTCGCACTTGCAGCGGGACCAATATAGCGGCTATGTCGATGTGGAATTTATCATGCACTTGTTACGGCTGCGCTCTGAGGCCTGGGGAACACAGTGAGCGCACCAGACTGCTGCTGCGCAGGCGGCCGCGCGGTACGAACGGGCGCGGCAGCTGCGGTCGCCCGCCAGCTGCAGGGCCTGCGGTCGGTCGTGCCGGAGGCAGCGGGTGCCGGAGTGTTTAGTGTCGCTGCGCTGGTGCATGAGCAGCTGGCTGAGCTGCTCGCGGGCTGATCTGGCAGCTTCGCGGGCTGTCGCCCTGCATGCGTGAGGCGCAATGCAGCACTTTGGCGCATCCGCATGGGCACTGCAGCCAACTGTGCGGCAGGCTACACACGGTTTGCTGGCGTTGGACGGGCGGGCCGCTCTCTGCCATCTCTGTATTGAATAGCACGCTGCAAAAACTGCATCAGCCTTGGCTCTCTTGAGTTTGCGGCGTTCATGTTGAAGCAATGTTGAAGCAGAGGTGCAAGGGCTGCCATGCTTTTGCGTGTTGGGTCCAGCTCAGTGGCGTTTTGGTTCCATGCACCAAGGCGGACTACAGTCACATGGCACATGCCCCCAGACTACTTGCCACGCATGTTCTGAAATGTTCACGTATAGCAGCCTGGCACGAATACCTGCCTGGACTGCCTACTCTGCCTCTGCAATCTCAACTGAATACGCCGGAAACCTCATGTGACGCTGCTCTACACCAGAAAATAAACACATAGGTTGGAAATATGGTGGAGCAAAAATGAACGGAAAATGAATGAACGGAACACCTTACAAGAGCCCTTGCTCAGCAGGTATGCGATCAGGTCGGCACCGCAGCGGCGGCGGCAGCCACCGCGACGGCGGTCACGCCGCCGACCTCAGCCGCCGCCGCCGCCTCGGCCTTCACTGCCACGCCCGCCCGCCTGGCCTTGGGCGCCTTCTTGGGCGTTCGCGGCGCCTTGGGGCCGGCCGGCACCTTCCACATGAAGTAGCTGCGGGGCGTGCAGACGCGTTTACTGGGGGCACAGCGCAGACACGATGACTCGGGACAACATAATGCAGTAGTGGCGCAATGCCCCGCAAGTAGGTAGAGAGGCCGGCTGAGCGGAGATGCACTGCAGCAGGCCAGCGCATATTGGGGGCGTGTGCTGCATGCCGCCCGCGGCCGCAGCGGCGCTCCGACTCCCCGAAGGCGCGCCGTCGCGGGCGACAGGCAGCCGCGGCGCCTGCTGCGGGCGGGGACGCGCCTGCCCAGCGAGCGGAAGGGCCGCCAGGGCTCCGCAAGCGCCTCCATCTCCTCGACGCTCGGCGGCGCCGGCAGCGCATACAGGGTCTGGAAGCCCTTGCGCACGGCCAGGTCGCCGACCGGCAGGATGTCCGGCCGCCCGCAGTGGAACATCGCAAACATGTCCACGCTCCAGCGCCCTGCGCGCGCGCCGCGCCGTCGACACCCCGCGCGCGCACCCCATGACCCCGCATACTTGCTCGCCGGCGGCGTACTAAGTCAGCAGCTTGCCGACCGCCCTCGCTGCGCGCCTGCACAGGTGCCATGCTGACCGCAATGTCCCAATGCGGCAGGTAAGCCCGTCAATTCACGCTAATTTCACTATGCCATACCACGCACTCTGAATGGCATGCCAGAGCACATGCCAGCCGCCTGCACGCCGCGCGCATGCGCAGCGCGGCCCGCCGAGGCTGCGCGGCCCCGCCGAAGCTGCGCGGCCCCGCCGGCGCACCAATACCCTTGATGGCGGACAGCTCGGCGAACAGCGCGGCGTCATCCATGCGAGTGATGCGCTCGGTGGACAGCGCGCCCGACGCGAAGCGGCCGGCGAGGTCCAGGATGTAGCTGGCCTTGCGCTCGGACAGGCCGCACGCGCGCAGGCCCGCCGGGCTGACGCCCAGCACGGCCTCTGGGTCCAGCAGCTCGTCCTCGGTCGCGCCCTGCCGCGCAGCGTCCACCCGCTTCGTCAGACAATAACGGACAGGGGAGACGAGCGTGCTGTGCCGGCTGCATGCAGGGTGTAGCTGCAAGGGGCAGCTGGAGTTGCTCGTATACATCACGCAGTTAAGGCTCGCCCAGTTGATCGCAGAGGGCCGCCCGCTCAGCAAAGCAGCCCCCATCGCTCCCCGACCGGCAAGCGGCCTGTTAAACGGATGGTTGCAGACTGCTGTCACACCGCACCTACGGCCTTACTGGCCACAGCGAACCTGCCATGTAATAAACCCGCCATCCTCACAGCAGGAAACTGCTAAAGTGATTAAGTGCTGCAGGCCGGGACCAGGGCAGGCCCTCCGCACCTACCTGACCGAGGTAGCAGTCGATCATGCAACCTCGGTGCTCTTGTCAAACCACACCTGTACATGTGGCTGCTTCGCTGCTCCTGTTTGCATCTTTGCTGCACAAGCAAAGCGACGGGGCTCACCGCACAAGCGGCGTCCTGCACGCGCGCGAAGATGACGCGTGCGACCTGCCACGACAGCTGCTGCCCCACGATCGTGCGCGACAGCCCGGTGAACGCGCTGTGGCCCGCGACCGGCCCGGGGAGCAGGCGCTCCGGCCAGCCGTGCTCCGCCACCAGGGGCGCGAGCCCTGCGCCGTGCCGCGCCGGCGCACGTCAGCGAACCAGCCTCCGTAGCTTGGCAGGAAAACAGCTTGGCAGGAAAACAGCTTCAGGTTGCGGCGAGGTGCAAGTGTTGTGCATAGGGGGCTGCGCTCTGCATACTGCAGCGCAGCAGAGCGGCGCAGCGCCAGGGGCGCGGCGCACTGCTGTCAATGCGCTGCAGGTGCGCCGCTGCAGCGGCTATGCTCTCCCGCGTCCACGCAGGCTGCTCCTCCAACTTGCAGGGCGCCACCGGCAGCGGCGCCAGAACTGGCCCGGCCAGCGCGGCCCTGGCCTGTCGCCTGGCCCTGGGCTTGGCCGAGGGCGTCGTCACTGCCGCAGGCGCCTCGCTCGGCTCCTCTACCTTGCAGGCGCTCGCCGCTTTGCTGGCTCTCCGCCTGGCCCTCGCCGGTGTGGACACTGCCGCAGGCGCGCCAGCAGGTGGCGGCTCTGGCTCGCTCTGAAGAGCCGCCTGCGCGTTGCTGCGCAGCCTGCGCGGCGCGGGCTGCACAGCAGCCTGTGTGCCGTCCGGCGGCGCCGCTGCCGCGAGCACAGAGGCCTTGCGTTTCTGCCCGGCTTGCATGGCCGCAGCTCTGCACAACGTCGAGCTCTGAAGGGCCCTGGCAGCGACGCCCTGCAGGAGCATGTCAGATGCAAGCCGTTTACAAAGGCCGCTGCAGTGCACCGTCTGTGATGCACCAGACACCTCAAACAACGGACACCTCAAACAACGGGATATCTTTTCCTGTGCAACGGAGTACAAGGCCTTTCAAGCCCTCTGCCGTAGACCCTCTGAGGGAGACTCTGCAGAGCATTGCGATTGTTAAGCAATCCTTGAGCATCGTGCCAGGACGCCCTGTCGCTCAGCTATTAAATAAAGCGCCTGCTATAAATTCTGGACATCATCAGGCCTGACGTGGCTGCAAGCACCTGCTAGCTTGGCAAGACATGTGCGCTCACCGCATTGTGTCGCCTTGGACTCCCGCTCCACTGGCTCTGGCACTGACTGCTGTGCAGCACGCAGGTCCAAAGTTACCTTCAAAGTCACGCTCACGTCTGATCCCAAGCTGCCGTACAGAGTGTGCGTTCCCTACTGAGCTAGCCACCTGGCACGCTTGGCCGCCGCCTTTCAATCAACACGTTGGGTGGCGCCGTAGGTTCAGCGTGCCGGAGCAGGCGCCCTTCACAGCCGTGCTAAAGTATGCGGCAGAGGAGGCGCGCGCTGCACCTGCCTCATAGCATAGGTGCAACACCGTTGCGGAGGATATGGGATGGCTGAGAGGTGTGTGCGCTGGGGCAGTTCAAGGTCCCAGCCCAGACTAGCGCTATCATCACCAACGGTGTGCTGCCCGCTTGGACCGTTTGGCGTGCTGCGAACAGCTATGTGTTGTCTATCTCCTGAGCAGGTATGTGCTTGATACAGACGGCGTGGGCATCAACCCGCAGCAGACCGCGGGTAACGTGTTCATGAAGCACGGGACAGAGCTGCGCTTGATACCTCGGGATCGTGTCGGCGCCCGCCGGCGCAGTGCTTGACAGACGCAGTGTTGCAGAGCGAGCTGTTCAGTGTGGGTTTACACTCACAGGCGTCGGGGGCCTACAAGTATTTGCACTGTAAGGACGCTCTGCACAGGTATGTGCAAGGCGTATGGTTGGATGACACAAGAATTGCAGAGCTCTGCCGTGCTTATACACATTGTTACATTAGTTGGTCACCATACGTCCAGGGCACCTGTGAAAGGGCTGCCCAGCGCACCACTGCATATGGCTGACTTCAGTGACGTGCAGGGACACAGCTGATGATTCAGCATTGCTTGCCAGTGCTGCCTGGTTGCTACGCTGGCGCCTTGTCAGGACATGCTTGATGTCTAAACTAATTCATCAGAGACCCCCTAGCAAGTGCATTGCCCAAGCAAAGATGTGAGAACAAGCATGAATTGCAAAAGTAATGCTGGGTCTACACAGAATGCTGCTAGATAGCAGCCTGGGTGCGGGCCAAGGCCAATGCATGCAAGCCTGCTTCTGCGCAGCTGAAGCTTGCCAGGCACTGCAAAAAGCTGCAGGCAGCAAAGGTTAGCAGGTGACAACTCGGCTGGCAGTGGCCAGTGCTACCTGCTTTGTGAAGCCCCTCCATGGCATTCAGTGTCTGCACATGTAAAATGTGCCTGCCATCACGTTCGTGTTTATGACGCATGCAAGCATTACTCAACCGTTAGGCTCTTTTCAAACTAAAGGTCAGAAGACCATGCCAAATAACGATGAGCCCCCCTCTCATTACAAGGCTCTGTGACATGCCCGCTAATATGGCACAGCTCGTTTGCCTGCCGGAGCGCGGCAAAAATTCAGCCTCAAGGTATGTCCTATTCCTGCAGGTTGCTGTGGACACGTTCAAGCCCGGTGCACATGACGCTGCATTTAGCTCACGTCCATGCTTCAGGCCGGACGCGCGGGGCCTCGCTGTTGAGCGCGCTACGGCGCTCGCACCAGCTGCCGCAGGGCACCTGCGGCAATGAGAAGGGGGAGCAGTGGCGGCGCAGGGCCGCCTGCAATCCGCGACCACGTCACACCAGGTCCAACAGACTACTTTGTGCGCAACGCCACCAATGCCACGTTGACAATATAAGCAAAGATAAATTAATGTTAGTTTCTTTCTTCAGCCTACTACGCTGGAATGCGGCTATGCGGGTCCTGGCCGTCGCAGGGCTCCGCGGCGGTGCACTCGCTGGCGTCGAGGCCGGGCAGCAGGGGCGGCGCGGGGCGGCCGAGCTCCGCATCGGCCGCGCGCGCGTCCGGCACCGCCGCGTCGGGGACGTCGCCGGCGGCGCCGCCGGTGGCCGGGTCGACCGCCGGGCCGGACGGCGCGCCGCCCGAGGACGGCGGCGGCGCGGCCGCGCCCAGCTCGCGCTGCGGCAAGCGGGGTGACTGTTAGGGGTGCATGTGCATGCGGGTGGGGGTAGGAAATTCCCAACCCTAACACACAGGTGAAACTGCTCGCAGGCAGACAGCGCCAGGGAGTGCAGGAGGGGTTGCCCCGCGCGACAGTGCAGCCTCGCCGACAACGCCGCGCGCTTGCCAGCCGAGCGTGCACCCAGCAGCATGGCGCTGCAGCGCACAGCGCGGCCCCCGTCACAGGCAGGCTGTCCGAGGCTGCACGCCATGTCAGGCCGGCTGTGCGCAGGGGCAGCGCCGCCCGCGCGCATAGGGTATGCCCTACCCTACCCGCGCGCGCCTGCAGGAACGCCAGCTGGTCCGCGACGGTGCGGTCGAAGGCGGGGCCCATGTACACGTCAAAGTGCCCGACGTCCAGGGCGCTTACCTGCACCTGCGCAACGGGGCGCGCGCGTGTGTCCAGCAGCGTGCAGGCCGCGCCCTGCCGGCCGCCGGTCTGGACAGGCAGGGGGCCCAGCACTGCCGGACTGACGCTGCCGCGGCGCCCCCTGAGACCGCGACCGCCCCTCCTGGCAGGCTGCAGTGCGCCTGACCGCGCCTCAGCATGATGAGAGTGGTGGTAATGGGTTGCAGCCTCCATGAGCTGTCCGGGGCTGCCCTGGCGGCCAGCCCCACGCACAGGGGCCGCCGCGCGGCGCCGTGGCGGCACCAAGGCGCGGCGCGTCGCGGGTTTCGGAAAAGACGCTGCTCGAGCGGGGGAGCGGGGGGGCACCTTGGGGTTGAGCCGCGCGGCGCGCTCGGCCAGCGCGAAATTGCAGAGCGTGTCGTTGGTGGCGGCGACGAGCAGCACCGGCGCGGCGATGCGCGGCACCGACCGGATCGGGTTGTACGTGGTGAACTCGGCCGCCATGCGCACCAGCGCGCGGTTCTGCCAGCCGCCCTGCGCCGCGCCCCGGCCGCGCGTGAGCGGCTCGGTGCCGTCAGCTTGGGAACGGCCGTGAGCTTGTGCACACCATGTGCCTGCCGGCGCACGCTCAATCAGCAGTGCCTATACGAACTGCAACTGCGCGGCGCTGATCGGCCGTGCTGCTGGCCGACATTTGCTGGTCATTGACAGGAGTCAGAACGTGCATAAAAGGCACAGCGCCTGCTAATGCGGCAAGCTTTCTGAGTATGCGCCTGCACGGCAGCACTCCGCCAAGTCACCCGAAACAGAATGCATGGCAGGCAGCAAGCTCGCTTGCATGCGTGCCCCTTCGCCAATGCACGGCGTACGCGGGTCAGTCGATGCGCCTTCCAGCCCAACTCAGTCAAGACGATAAGCAGCAGCACACTTTGCAGCGCCGGGATTGCCCGTGCCCTCTTCGTCGCCCAGTGTGACGGGGGCCAGGGCGGCCGGCGTGTCGACCGAGCATATCACCAGCGCAAGCCAACGGATTGGACGCGTCGCGCACTGCTGCGCCGCGCACCTCATACTTGCTGGGGTGTTTGGCGAAGTAGAGCTCCAGCTCGTCCGCGCCCAGCGTCATGAACGCCAGGCGGCCCGGCAGCGCCGCCAGCGGGATGTAGCCGCTCCGGGCGCCCGCCAGCATGCGCGCCTTTGCCTGTTGCGCGCCCGCATGCTCAGCCTCTGGCGCGCCGGAGGCGTCGGGCCGCCGACTGGCGCCCCACCGGCTTGCGCGCTGCTGTCGCTGGAGCAGCCCTGCAAGATCAGCCTCCTACGTACACGCCTGCTCCTCTCAGACACCAGCACAGCCATACATGCACAGGGCGCGCGCCCACTCCTGCGGGGGCTTCACAGTGGTCGTGCACGTTGCGACCCTGCAGACTCAGCCGGGAGAAGCGAGCGCTCCGGCCGGCAACTGGCGTCTGCTAGGTGAGGAAGCGGGCATGGTTTTATGGGGCGTGCATGTGACTTGGGAATGTCTGTCACGCATATTTCACACCTCCTGGGGCACCGTTCCCGCCTTGATCCAACACTCTATACCCGCCGCTTCAGGCGTGCTGGCTACGCATGCTTTGCATGGCCTCAGCTGGCGCGTGACGCGCCTGCAGCCCGTTGAAGAAGAAGCGCAGCGAGTAGGGCAGCCCCTTTGCGCGGATGTTTGCGCGGCTGCTCTCCACGCCACTCAGGTAGGGCACCTGCGCATGTTGCCCCGCCAGTGTATATGAGAAGGGTCAAAATATCACATGCAGAGACGAGACACAATAGAGCGTGTCGCGTGCTGTTGCGTGCCCCCAGATTCGCCTGTCTCTCTTTGCAGTCTGGCCCGGTGCACGCGGACCATGCACGAGCCCACCAGCGCGCCTGGCAACTGACCAGCGCACCTGGCACCTGCCCAGCGCCTCGCCGCGCACGGGGGCGCGCGCGCCTGCGAGACGACGGCGCGGATGCGCCAGTCGTCGGCCAGCTCGGCGCCCTTGACCAGCACGTGGCCGCCCGCGAACGAGCTGCCCCACAGCGCGACGCGCGACGAGTCCACCTCCAGCGCCGCCTGGCGGCCCCGGCCACGCAGCAGCCGCATCATGGAGGCCCCGAGTCAGGACGCTGCTCCGGCTTGCGGCTTTTGTGCTCATGGCACCAGCGAGCAGAGGATTTACATCGGCGCATGCTGTCAGTCCAGACACATCATACGCAAAGCCGTGCTGAGTGAAGCAGAAGGGAACGTCAGGGGCGAAACGGGGTACAGCAGCAGCTGCTGCACCAGCTGCCCCGCAGACCAGCCGCTGAGCCAGACATAGTGGCATTACCTGTGTGCAGCACAGGCAGCCGGCATCAGTGCCGCAGCTGCCCCTGAGGGGGCGCGCCTGCACATGCTTGATGGCAGCGTCCCAGTCCTGCAAGTGCCGCTTGGGCGACACCCAGTGCCGCGGCTCGCCGTCCGAGCCGCCAAAGGTGCGGTAGTCAAAGATGACCGCTGCGATGCCCGCCGAGGCGAAGCGGTCGGCGAAGCCGTGCAGCGCCATGTCCTTCTGGCCGCCGATGCCGTGGCCCATCACCACCACCGGCGCTCTGGCCACTGCCTGGCCGTGCAGTTGCATGCTTTGAGCGCTGGTGCTGCTGCAGGCTGCGGCGCGGTCTAATAGAGGGCGTGGCGGGGACCTCGTAGCGCACGCATTCAAGCGCGCACCTTGGGCCTGTAGAACCAGGCCTCCAGGCGCGTGCCGTCCTTGGCCGGAAAGTGGATGGTACTGCGGGTGTACCCCGGGGCGTCGATGGGGCCGCTGTTCTGCGTGGGGCTCCGGATCCGCACGAGCGGGTCGTAAATCACCTCCTTGTCCCACGGCACCAGGATCAACGCCGCCGCTGCCAGCGCCAGGGCTGGCAGGGCGAAGACGAGCGCCGCCATGCCTCCGCCGGTCTGTGCCAAGGCGCCTGCAAGGCGCCTGTGCAGAGGTTGGGTGTAAGCAAAGCGTGCAGATAGCAGAGACTGGAGTCGTGTGCGGCGCACGCATGTAGCTTGCGCACTTGCTAAGCAGCGCGCAGCTCGCCCTCAGCACCAAGGCACGGCCGCGTGGGCGTGCGTAAGTCTGTGATGGCCGAGGAGCTGGACGCCTGTGATGCTGTGCCTGCTTCGAGAATGTATACTTGGCGAGAGTGAGACCTGGCTTGACTTGCATGCAGGACTGAAGTGCGCCGCTTGCGCATAGACCGTATGTCATGCATGCACATGCATGTGCAATTGACTTGCATGTTCGGCATGCATGATGACTCAGCACATGGGGACATGTTGCTGGCTCGCACGCACTCGAAGGGGACTAGCTAAATCGGTGGGTGGGTGCAGACACCTGCCGCGCGTCGTGCATTACAGAGATGCTCAGGCACACATACTATGCTACGTCGTCACACATCACCTGTCATACTGCTTCATGCAATAGACACACGATCTATTTGCCAAGCCTTGCACTGACGTCTGCCAGCATTCCACAGCTGCACAGCGCAGTGATCCACTAGGTTAGCTGCTCAAAGCGCAGAGCACAGCCGGCGCAAAAGGCACACTACTTGCCATCAGTCATCCTGCCAAACACAACCACGAGCGCAGAAACATCCAAACCGCATGCAGGCCCCACAAGCTGCAGCCGCGCCAACGCATGCGACCACGTCAGCTCCTGACAGGAGCAACCTTGTGCAGTCCATGTGTTTAGGCAGACTGGCAACCTCACGCGCAGCAGCCACAGCGTCCAAAGCACAAATGCCCCGCACTTGTGCCTGGACAGCGCATCGCTGCGCGCCCCTGCAAACGTCATCCGACTCGCCCAACACAGACAGCACTGCACAGCCAAGCCCTCATACAGGCGTCGCCTTTGCAGCCAGCCCAGAGCGACACGCAGATGTTTCGGCCTTCGCGAGCAACCGCAGCCGCCTCACTCGTCGTCGGACTCGTCCGACTCGGCCTCGCGGAGCCACTCGACGAAGGGGCGCGCGGCCTCGCGCACGGCCGCGCCGGCCGCCGGCGCCACGCCCACCACCGCGCCCGCGCCCGCCTTGGCGTGCCAGGCCAGGATGATGTCCTCCTCCACCACGTCGTCGTCGTACAGCGCCTTGAGCACCAGCGCGGCCTGCGCGCGGCCCCTGGTCAGGCTCTAGCGGCGTGCAAGGCTCTGGGGAAGACCAGACGCCAGAGAACAGGCAACCTGAAGGGTCAGACGCCCTGACCTCGTCGCGTGCCCCTGAACCAGCTGCAGGTCCAGCACGCGCCCCTCGACGCAAGCAAAGCCGCCAGGACCCGCAAGCGCGCGCAGGTAGGCAGGCTCCGTGGCGGTACCCACGATCTTGGCGGTCGTGCAGCAGCACAGCGCCCCTTTTCTCGTCTGAACACGATCAGGCCGCGCTATCACATCGGTATAAGTAAGGTAGGGTTACAACGCCGGCGGGCGGGGCACCTCCTTGGCGCGCGCGGGCAGCGCCTGGCCCAGCAGCGCCTCCAGGCCCAGCAGCTGCGCCAGCTGCGAGGCCTGGTCGGGCGCAAGCGCCGCCAGCAGCGCCTTGTGGCTGTGCACGCAGTCCGCCAGCTTGGCGCTCTCGTCCACGTCGCCAAACAGCGCCTGCGCCGCGCCGGCATCGCTCACACCACTCGCCACGTCCGATCCTCACCCCGCAGCCTTTTCCCAACGGGAGCTGCATCGATGTCAGGCGCGCAGCCGCGGACACAGGACGGCGCGCCTGGCCACTCCACGGCCCTGTGCTGACGCTCATGCCGCCTTTTGCTGTGTCGCAGACGCTGCACGGTACGCGACCAGGGCAGTCAGCGGCACGGGCTCCGCGCTACCCTGGCCCTACCCTACGGCACGCACCTGGTACACCACGCGCATGCGGCCGCCCAGGCCGCCCTCCACATCCTGGGCGCGCGCTGCATCGGCCGCCGCGCCGCCGGCCTTCCCGGCCAGCGCCTTGCGCATGCGCAGCACCGGGTCGCGCGCGGCGGCCTCCTCCGCCGCCGCAGCCTCCTGCAAGTGGGCAGGCTGTAAGCGCATGCGCCTGTCACGACCGTCAGGACGCGCAACGTACGTCTGGCTTGCGCCGCGCAATCTGTGCTTTCTTCCCTTTGTACGTTTTAAAAGACCCAGGGCAGCGGGCAGCGGGCTTGCACGTCTTCAACATCAACCAACCAACTGCCACACAAGTGACCGCCGCTAGGAGGCGCATGCACCGCGGTCCCCGCTAAGCGAGCAAGCCGCGTGCGCCGCCCACCTCCGCCTTGCGCGCGGCTTCGGCCTGCTGCTCGGCCTTGCGCGCGGCGGCGGCGGCCGCCTCGGCGGCCGCCTCCTCCGCCGCGCGCGCCTCGTCCGCCGCGCGCTTCTCCTCCGCCTTGCGCTTGGCGGCCTCCTCGGCCTCGATGTTCCCCTGGGTCACCATCTGCGCCATCGCCGTGCTCAGCTGCTCCTGCGCGCGCGCCTGCGCCGCGACGCGCGCCCGCGTCAGCGCACCCGTGCGCGCGCCCCTGATCGACAGGTGGCACATGTGCGCACGCGCGCGCACGCGCGCACACTCTCCATCAACCGGCACTTGAGGCCTGTTCCTGGATAGACCCGAGTGTAACAGACGGACGAGCTCGTGCTGAACAGGCTTCATGCATGTCTCTGGTAAGCAAGAGGACACACACGTACAGGACTGTGATTCAAGGCGCCGCCAGTTGGCAGACCTGCGCGGCCGCCTCGGACGTGTCCGTCATCCAGACCACCTCGTCCTCGTCGTCTTTGCCGTTGGCCTCGCCGTTCTCGTCGTCGTCGTCGTCGCCGCCGCCTGAGCCATCCTCGCCGTCCTCGCCCTTCTTCTTCTTCTTGTCCCTGCAGAGCATGCACGTTCAGGCCCGCATGCACACCGTCAGGTGCAGGCCGCTGCACACGATCACGCATGGCATAATTAAGCCAGCATGGCACGCTATTTGCATACATGCAGTCATGCTCTCACACGCTATGACGCTCTCATGAGCTATGCTGCTATGAGGTGCAACTGCTGCACGGTAAGCGCACGGCGGGCGCGCACTTCTTCTTCTTCTTGTCCTCCTTGTCCAGGTTCTCGCCGGCCGCATCCTGCATGCGCTCCTTCTCCATCTTCTTCAGCCTGCGCGCGCGCGCGCTCGCTCGTCGCCACGCCGGCGCCCTGACGCTCGGCCATGCTCCACACCACGGAGCGTGTCTGCTGGCTCTGTGTGGCTGCTGCCAGCCACACAGAGCATCGGAGGGTGGCTGCTGCCAGCCACCCTCCGATGCACTGCCCCCAAACCAGACCTGGCCCCTGCAAGTGGCGTGGAACGGCAGGCGCGTGCCGCAAAGCGTTTCGCGCCTAGAATGCATCTATATCTCAAGCTCACGCTGCTTGCAGCTTGCAACGGCACCACACGGCACGGCCTTCATACGGAGGCCGCGCGAGGCTCGCGCCGGTGCTCACACACTCGACGGCCTGCTCTGCAGCTGCCGAAGGCAGGCAAAGAGCGCGGCGCTGCCGGAGGCAGGCGAGCAGCGCGGCGCACTTCTTCTCAGCCTTGCTGACCTTCTCCTCGGGCGGGTTCTTCAGGATGTACGTGTTGAGCTTGTGGCGCGCGTCCACGTCGGACACCGCGCCGCACGCCTTGCACTTGAGCGAGATGTTCTCCTTGCGCACCTTGACCACGGTCTCCGGGTTGCCGCACGAGTAGCACTGCACATACTTCTTGATGAAGCCCTGCGCGCCGGCGCACGCCAGCGCTGCAGCATCTGCTGCAACGCGCAGGCGGCGCTGCTGCAGGCCAGAATGTGGCACAGCACGGCACTCTGTCGCTGCTCAGCACCCCACAGCCAAGATACAGGCACGGCCGAGGCCGAGCGGCCCCCACCTCGAGCAGCTCGACCAGCTTGCCGGTGTCGTGAGCCCCGTTCACGATCGACGTGCCCGTTTTCTTGTCGAACTTGGTCTGCGCCCCCAGCTCGCAGCCGTAGAACTTGACGATGTCTGCCGCAGGCACAGCCGTGCCGTCAGGCCCCCGCTCCCCACCAGCATCTGCTTGGACAGTATGTGCAGGCTGCTGGCGCGAGGCAGTCCCACAGTAAAAAGCAGCGTGCCGCACAGTCTGCAGGGCGCTCCAGCGCCTTGGCCACCTCCACGTTGTTCACGACATTCGTCTTGATGCCATTGCCGCGGCCCTCAATCTGCGGCGCGCGCGCCAGATGGATAAGGAGCGGAGCGCCGCCAGTGCACACTGACGCCAGGCGGCGCCACGGCAGGCGGTACGTGCAGGAGGTGCCACCGCCACGCTGCCCCCGCCGCAGCTGGCAAGGGTGCGCGCGACAGCACCGCCGCGTGCCCGCACCCGGGCCTGCAGCTTCGGCATCTTATACCTGCGGCGGCAGCAAGCACCCCTCAGCCCTGGTTGGTGTCCCTAGGACACAGCGGAGCAGGCGGCCGCCCGCCGAGAACCAGGGCCCAAGGCGCGCAGGTGGCTGCACGCCCCGCACCGGTAGAATTGGTCGCTGGCATTGTCCGCGCCGATGTTGACAGCCGCCATGTTGCCGCGTGCGCTGCGAGCTGCTGCAAGGCGTGCTCGTCCCCACTACTGTTCGTGCATACGGCGTGCAAGCGCTGCTGCTGCGCGCTGTGCGGCTGCGGCAGGGCGCTGCTCTGCGACGTGCTGGCGTGATGCGACGACGTTGCAGGCTCTGGAAAGGGAAAATGCATAACAGGGCGCTCTCCCCTGTGCTCGCCTGCGCAGCGCGACTGGCGTGAGCGCCTGGGCTGGCTCGGACACCTGCTCGTGAGCTTACTAGGCAGCGGCGGGCTGGAGTGGGCAGGAGAAGTTCGAGGCTGCGCTCATCAGAGGGCAGCGAGTTGAGCTCAGGACCCTACCCTCCTGCTGGACAGTTGTTTTTCCTTGCAAAAGGGACGTCCTGACCATTTTCAGCAAGCACTGTTCAGCTGAGCCCAACAGAGCGTCTGGTCGCGGACTACAACGTGGCGTTGCCCTGGTGTGAGCCAGCTTGCGCTCCAAGTGCTGGTGACAGGAGGCCGCGCTGATGGCAGCGGGCAGAGCCCAGTGCGGATGACTTGCGGCCGGGGATGTTGCCCACGACCACAGTCACTGCAAATGGGGGCAAGCGCAGCGCCTCGCAGCGCAGCGCGCTGCCTCTGTACCTGCGCAGGATCATCAGGCCCAAGCAGATGGACTTTGAGTGCGGCCCAGCCTGCAAGCTGAGGCTCAAGAGCCTGCTTGCGTGTGCGCTGACAGCCAGCCTGTGCCGTAGGTACACGTTCTGGCTGATGCAGCAGCTGTGCGTCTCGCCAAAGACAGCGTGCGGACCCGCGAGCCCATCTTGGAGCACAGCACTGTCGCGTTGCGTGCTGGCAAACGCGTGACAATCTTACCTCCCTCCCTGCGCGCGCAGGTATCGGCACACCTCCTATCAGAAGCAGACCAAAAACCAGTGGGCGCGGGATGACCCAGCGTTTGTCGTCATCTGCAGCCTTCTACTTGCCGTGGCGGCCGCGGCCTACTGCGCCACGTGCGGCGCCCTCCCGCTGCAGCGGGAGCGTGCCTCTGTCACGGGCTCTTTGTCAGCCGTAGAGCGCAGGCAGGGCCACCTGCACCGTGCAGCAAGCGTGGGACTCTGGTCTTTGTTTGCAGTGTCGCCTGCCCAGTCTGCAGACTCAGCGCTGCCCTGGCACTTTGCCTGCAGCGTAGCAGGCCCGGCGGCATAGCCGCGAAGCAGCAATGCGGTCCTGCCTGCCGCGCGGCAGGTTCAGCGACGGCGTGTGGCACTCGGTGCTGACTGTGCTGTCGGCTGTCCTGGTCGACTTCCTCCTCATCGGCATGGCAATCGCCACTGCGGGCTGGTGCGCGCTGCCAAGCTCCGCAAGGAACGCTGTGGTACACTTGTGCGTACTGCCGGCATGGCGATTGCCACTGCTGGTGCGCGCGGCCAAGCTATGTAAAGGAAAACAGTGGCACACTTGTGCGTACTGCTGGCTTGGCAAATGCCACTGCGGGCTCGTGCGCGGGGCCAAGCTATGCCAGGAGTGTCATAGATGATCTGTGTGTGCACTGCGCGAGCAAGCGTGAGGGTCGACCCGCCGCTGGGCGCAGGTTCCTGGCCAACAAGTTCCTGCGGAAGCGGACGCTGCACAGCCACGCCATCGAGCAGCACGTGGAGTGGTGCGGCCGCCGCTCGCCTCCTCCTGTGGCGCATGCGTGCCTTGTAGCGCATGCGTGGCCACGCTGTTAAGCAGCACGTGGGAGTGGTGCGGCTGCCCCTCGACTCCTCCTGTGGCGCATGCGTGGCCCGCAGCGCATGCGTGCCCGGGCTCAGCCGCATGACACATCAGGCCCCCGGGGGCTGACAGCCGCTGTGCGGCTGCAGGATGTACGCCTTTGACGTGCACTGTAATTCGTACTTTCCGCTGTTCCTGCTGCTGTATGGTGCGCACGGCTCCCGCCAGGGGCAGCTCGGCATGGGCTTCGTCCGTGCACTTCCTGTGCAGCGCTCAGGCAGGTCACTTTGCACCAGCGTAACAACACCGCATGTAGCGTTGCACTCACAGACCATTCTCAACTTGCAAGCGCCCTGTGCCCTGTGCCCTGCGTCCGTACAGAGCATGGCTGGTTGCATGGCACGCAGCACGACTGCAGCTGCATGGCAGTTGTGTCGCAGCTGTTGATTTCCTGTGAAGGCTAAAGGCGTGCATCTGCGGTTCGTTTGCAGAAGTGCAGGCTGTGGCGCCGCCGTAGCGCCTTTCTATCGTGTGCGTGGCGATGCGCCTGTCTGTCGTATGGGTGGTGAGAGTCAAACAAGTCTGTCGCATGTGTGGTGAGAGTCATATAAGACATACCTGCAAGAGTCAGCGAGATGTCAGTGCTGCCCCACAGGAGGCTCAACCATGTTCCGTGCGCGGGTGCGCAGTGCTGCAGCTGCTCCTCGCGCCGCTGCTGCTGTGGCGCAGCGTGGTGGCCGCGCTGCTGTCCAACGCGCTGTACGCGGCCGCGCTGGGCTACTACCACTACCTGTCGTTCCTGGGCTACTCGGCGCTGCCCTTCCTGGAGCACACCGAGGCGCGCCGGGCTCGCTGCTCCAACGCTTGGCCAGCAGCAAGCGCATGCTCGGCTGCAGTGCATGCAGAAAGGAGCCTGCGCACTGAGGCTGTCCCTGATCAAGTGCATGCCTGTTTGCAGTGCATGCAGAAACGAGCCTGCGCACTGAGGTTGTTCTCGCATCCCTGGCAGGTGTTTTTGTGGCCCATAGCGTTGATACTGGTGGTGCTGCCGTTGGCGGTGCTTACGGGGTTCAGCCCGACGCGCTTCACGCTCAACATCTACTTTGGATGATCAGGCACGGTGGCGGCGGCTGCGAGCAGTCATTGTGCAGCGGTGAGCTTGCGGAGGCAGGCACCACCTGACGCACCAGTGAGGGCGCTGCCTGACTGAGGGTTTTGTGCGAGCTGCACAGCATGCGTACGTCGCAGCACTGCCGTCGTGTACTTGTTGGGTGAGCATAGGTGCTTGTCAGAGTATCTGCACATGCAACGTCATTGTGCAGCGCAGCCCTGCCTCTGCCAAAGGCCTCAAGCTGCCTGACTCAAGCAGGCCTGTGTGTGCTGCTGGGCCAGGACTTGCCAGAGTCGAGGCAGTGCTGTCCGTCGTCCAGTGGCAAGTGGTCTTGTGCATGTGAGAGTAGACTGCAGTTTTCAGTTTCAGCTTCGGTTTGCCACACACATACATCTTGTGCAAGACACACTGTACTCACAAAACACAAACATACAAACCGGGAAAACTGGTGCGGACCAAACCACTCTGTCTTCTACAGTTGCTTCGGGGTTTGCAGCACGCCGTGCGTCGCTCTGCTGTCTGCTGTCCTGTCAAGGACAAGCACAGTGTCAGCGCGCTGCCAGGCCTGCATCTGCGCACTCCGGCAGCAGTGTCTTCCGCGGGAAGCAGCGCAGAGCATTGAAGCCGACACGATACACTGGCAGCCCGCCGTCGTGCACGCACCTGTCACCGCGCCTCAAACTGCACCACCCGCCGCGTCCGCTTCTTGTACAGGATGCGGTAGCCGCACTCGCGGCAGCGTATCACGTCTGTGTGCTTCAGCACGTTCTCGACGCCACACTCGCCGCAGATGTAGGACACCCCAGGGGCTGCTGGTGCATACGGCTGCGAGCCTGGCGGCGCACTCATTGCAGTCCCCGCACAGTGTATGAAACAGCTGCCCAAGCTTGAGCGTGTAATGGACTTTTCACAAGGCACGCAGGCAGAGGTACCTCGCTGTGGGACTCTTGTTCCAGCTTGGAGCTCTGCAATTGTGCCCAGCGGCAGAGCTAGCTGAGCGCTCCACCCTGCCCTGAAAAGGGTGCGAGTTGGTGAGCAACGCCGCATTAAACATACGTTATCCCATGAATCCATGTTGAAGAGGAGCCATCTATAGTCCAGGCCAACAAGTGAACATCGGTGCGTAGAGTCATCGCAGGGCGCAAAGGAGTTGCAAGTGCGCACTCTTAGCCACGTAACAGGCTCTGCTGCAGTGAAGGTGCCGCATACTTGTCATAACACAGCAAGCACGCGGCCACTGTACGCAAAGTGCCCGTGCAGAGAGTCACTGACTTGCTGCAAGTGGCTGAAGTCCAACGCATGCCCTTGCTGAAGCAACAGCAAATCCCACCACAACTGCAACACCTCGCCCGAATTTCCAAGGGAGTGTGTCCGTGTCCACACCGAAACACCTTTGACAGCACACACGCAGTACATACCTGTGAATACGAGGTGCGTTCTTGAAGCGCACGCTGCTGCGCAAGCCATGGTGGCTGCAGGCCTCTCGGCAGACACCGCCATGCCGTGCGACCCCCAAACGGTCAGTTACACTGCGCCTGCGCTGCTACCCACTGCGCCTGCACTGCTACCCCCTGCCAAGCTGCCGCGCTAGCCAAGCGCTCAGACGCATATAGCAACCCACGTTGCGCGACTCAGCTGCGCCTGCTGCGCCTGGCCTTGGCGCCCCAGGCGGGCAGATCGCGCGGGGCGCTGCGCTTGGCGGACGCCACTGCCGCCGCCGCCGCCTCATCGTGCGTCCCTGGCGACGGCGCGCGGCTGCGCGCCCGCTTGACCTTGTCGCCCGGAGCCTGCGCGGCGGGCGCGGCAGGCTGGGCCCCAGCCGCCGCTGCCGCGCCCAGCGCCATGGGCGCCGCGCCGGGCACGGGTGACGCCGGGGGCGCTCCCCGCTTCGGCATCGTCGCGAGGATGCTGGCGGCTTCGAGGACGTCAGCCGTCAGCCGCGGCGCGCTCTCCGCCGGCGGCGCACCGCTCGCTTCCGGTGCAGCGGCCGCAGGCGTGCAGGCGTCCGCGCGCAGGCAGGCCCGCTCCAGCTGCGCCACGCCCCACAGCACCGCCTGCGCGCGCGCCCCCGGCCACGCTTCAGCCAAGCATTTAGGCGGACCACTCCCCGCTCTGCAGAGCCTGCACAGCATGCCGCACATGCTTCCCCAGTGCCTGTGCCTGAAACGCGCCTCTCACGCTCACCATTTGGGGAGCGCATGTCGGCGGCGCTGGGGGGCGCGCGCACGTGCACCAAGCCGTGATACGTCGTCACTCCTCTGGCTGCCGTGGCCTCCGAGTCGGACGAGCCCGGCATCTTGTCCTGCCAGTGCGCGGCCTCCCGGGCCCTGCGCGCAGTGCTGCAAGAGCGTGATCGGCAGGCCATGGCTCTGTGCGCGCTGCATGCCACGCTGTCAGTGCTGGGCACGGTGTACAAGCCTGTCCCGAGCAGGCAGGTGGTGCGCTTCTGCCGCACGCAGGTCTAGCGGTGAGCGCACAGTGCGCAAGCACACCTCTGATACAGCCAGTCCAGGTACGCTGCAAGCGACTGCTCGCTGCCCAGCCTGGCGTCCGCGCCGCAGCAGCGCCGCGCCAGTCGCTCGAGGTCCTGACACAGGCTGTACGCGTCCGCATCGGCCTGCGCTCACGGCGCTGTTCAGCGAAGGCACCCACACCATGGTGCTGCAACCGCTGTGCTAGGCCAGTCCCTCGCAAAGCGATCGGCACTGTCGAAAGGACAGAGTGTGGGTGCCTGAAGAGCGCGTAGCACAGGCCGCACCGCAGCGGACGCCTCAGTGCTTGGCGGCAGCGCGGCCTTGTCATCGGCGAGCAGCCGCGCGTCCTCAGCAAGGTAGTGCGCGGCCAGGGCCTCCAGCTCTGCGAGCGCCGCCGCGATGTCCGGGCGGGACACCAGCGTGCCCGCCGCCGGGCGCGCCGCGACGGGCGCCGGCGCGGCTGGCGCTGCCGCGCAGTGCTGGTCGGCGGCCTGACCAGGCGAGCGGACGGCGCAGATGCGCCAGCTCTCGCCGGGCGCGCCGCCAGCGTCCAGCCGCCCGCGCTTGGGCTGCCGCTCCGGCGACGGGGAGCGCGCGGCCTCTATGCTCCCCTCGGCGCCGACCCATAGCACGCGTCGCGCGGCGGCCTCGGCCCAGCCGTCTGGAGCGCGGCGCCCGATGGCAGAGGGACTCGCCATGGGACCCGCCCGGTTGCTCTGCGCGGGCTCCCGGACAAGCCCTCCCTGCCGCCGTGACCCGCCCTCGTCAAGTGCTCAAGGCATGGTAGCCAAGTGAACAAGGGGCAAGATCCTGCCGTGCATCAAGGCAGGCCGGTGTTCGTATACGACATGGTCGCCCGCAAGCCCGTCACGGCCAGGCAAGCTGCTGAGCTGGAGCAAACAGCACGCCTTCCACGGAACGCTCTGTGCCGGCAGGGTACTGCCACCACCGTTCGGCAGGCATGGCTAGGGGGAGCAGGGATGCCATGCACGGGCACCTCGCGAACCTGGCCCACACGCAGCCGCCTTCAGCAGCAGGCCAGAGCTGGCCGTGTATATCCTGCCCAGCGGGTGAAGCAGGACGCGTCGAGAGTCCTGGGGCGGATGCTGCGTGCACCGGCTCGCACGCCTGGCGTGAAGATGCACACCAGCCTACAACGTCTGATCACACTGGATGTGTGTGCACAAGCGCGCAGGTTTTGTCGCTATACGGCCCTGGCTGCTTCTTTAGAGCTTAAGTTCTAGGGCTTTGCTTGGGCCTGCGAGAGGGGGAGCAAAAGACAGGAAGAAGAATTGCTTGACAAAATGCTGTGCCATCACTTACAAGGCAGCTTCCGTCTTCCAAGGGCAACACTGGACACCCACATATTGCACAGCAGTGTCACGCACAGAAAGAACCCCGGCTTTGTACGCGCAGCGCCCTCACCGGCCGTTCGGCGGCACCGGCACCAGAGTGTACGGCGGCCACCTGGCGGCGCCCAGGGCGTGCGCCTGTATAGGTGTGTCACGGGCATGAAGCAGCGTCGCGGCGTCTGCGCCGCCCGGGCGTGCTTCGCCGTCGTCGATCGGCTGGGCCGCCAGACAGCCGCCAGCGCTGTGTGGGGCCACCGCGGCGCCAGCGCCCCCGGGCGCGCGCCCGCCCGCACTTGCAGCGACGTTGCCAGCAGCATCGGTCGCCAGACCGCTGCGCCAGTCATGCAGAGCGACGCCGGCGTCGGCACATGTGCCGACGCCAACGGGCGCGCCGGCTACCAGACCGATGCTCACACTGTGCGGCGGCGGCGGCGCGGCCCCGGCATCTGCAAGCTCATGCCTGGCTGTGCCCGTAGCGCCGCCGCCAGACGCCACGCCTCCCCCGCCAGTATAGCTACCGCCTGCAGAGCCCGAGCCCAGCGCAAGTGCGGACCGCACAGACGTGCCGTTCGCGAGCGGCGCACCCGCGGCGGCCGGCTCGCGCGCCTTTACGGCACCGGCAATTGCGCCAGCACCCACGCCGCCGCCGCCGCCGTACGGCGTTGCTGCGCCCCCGTCGCCCGCAAGCACAGGCCTGGCTGCGCCGGCCGCTGCGCCACCGCCGTTGGCAAGCATGTTGTCCTCAGGGCCCGAGCGCGCCACCGGCGCGCCGGGCGCAGGCGGCCTGGCGGCCAGGCCCGCGACGGCAGCGGCCCGCGCGGGCAGCAGCGGCCGCGCCTGGACGGGCGGCGGCGGCGCGGGCAGAACCGGCACCGCATGTGTGCCGACAGGCCACGGGCTGCGGCGCCGCTCCGCCGCTGCTGGGCCGGCAGGCGGCGTCGCGGGGCTCCGGCGCGCGTGCGCGCGCGGCGCGGGTGGCACCGGCGGACGCGGCGGGCCCGCGGCGACGCCCGGCGGCATCTGCCGCACGCACTGCAGCAGCGCCTGCGCGCGCCGGGGCGGGCGTTGGCCCCTGCGCCAGGCCCCGCTGTTGACGCATTCGTGCTGGCCGGCCGTTCCCACCGTGCGAGATACCCCACGGGACGCGCTGCGCTCGGCATGCTGGTCACCGACAGACGCGCGCGCCGCAAGGCCGCATCCAAGGAGCCCACGCCGTGCGAGCAGGCCACACAAAGGGGGCGGGCGGCTGCCTGCAACGCTCTTGATGCGCCCGCAAGACCGCGCACGCAGCGAACGCGTCCGGGGCACGCCCGGCGGCGCCCGCCCAGCGCGGCGAGGCGCCCACCCGGATGAGCTGACTGCATCGCTGTCAGGGGCAGTAGACACGCAAGCCAACGGGCCCCGCCAAGCCAAAGCGCGGCGCACCTGCACCGACGTGCGGTACATGCCGGCCTCGCGCTGCGCGACCGCGAGCTGCGCGCGCAGGCGGCTGTCGTCGAAGGCCTTGTCGCGGCCGAGCCGGTAGCCCGCCTCGAACGACGCGCGCACGCCCCTGCAGCCCGAGGCGGCCCGAGGGCGTCACGCGCCGGCGGCCGCTCGGGCGCGAGCTTGCACTGCACACCGGGGCGCGTGGAGTGGGCGGGGCTGGCAGGGGGAGCCGCAGCGCATGCGGCTCCCCGGAGTCGGCCGCACGTGCTCAGCCAACCACAGCACAGCACTACACACACAAAGGCCACCCGACGTCGTGGGGACACGGCGGCGCGAGCGGAGGCCGTGGCTCGGGGAGCTCCGCAGTCATGGCAGGTCAACCACCTTTGTAGGAAAATCAATTCTTAAACGTATCTGTCCATCCAGCTGGGGCGCGCCGCTGCATGAGGCCGCGCACGATGCCCGCCACGCGCTGCCCGGCGGCGGCGTGCCCGGCGTCCGGCACCGCCAGCCGTACGAAGTCCAGCAGCACGGCCTCCACGCGCGGCGGGAACACCGCCGTCGCCGCTTGCGCCTGCGCAGCCCGCGCGCATATCACTGCCTTGGGTCTACAGCCCTGGAGCCTGCTGTGAGGTGGCACAGTCGCAACTCGGCGGCGGCGCCTTGCACGGCGCAGGCAGCCGGCGCACAGCAGGGAACAAACCGAACAGTACAGCCACCACGACTACACAGACAGATGGAACATTCAAGCGCAAGGCTGCGAGACTGATTTCAAGTGCATGCGCGGCCCAAAGCCAGCATGGACTCGCAAGAACCCCCTGCGGCGGGCTCAGTCAACCCAGCACCCAATCGTCTACCGGCAGCCACCGCGTACGAGCCCAGCCCAGGGCACATTTCGCGTCTGCCGCCCCCAGCGCGCACTGACCTCGGCCACGCGCGCGTCGTTGGGCGGCAGCACGTGCACCGCAGGCGCGCCGTCGTCGGCCACAAGGCCCGCCTGCGCCGCCGCCGCCATGGCCGCCGCCAGCTCCGCCGTGCGCATGAGCTCGCGCAGCGCGGCCGCGATCTGCGACGCCGGGCGCTCGCCGGCGCCGCTCGCGGCGCCCGCGGCTCCGGCCGCGCCGGGGTGCTGCGCCGCGGCGGGCGCGTGGCCCGGCAGCCCTGCCGCCGGCGAGGAGCTCAGCGCCTGCAACACCGGGGTGCCCACCGCGAGCGGCAGTGCATGCGCCATGAGAGCGCCCAGACATGCACCGGCAGTTGCAGGCAGCACCGCACCTGTCGCAAGGCCGGCCGGCGCTGCGGCCGAGGCGGGCGCGGCGCCGCGCGGCTGCCGCGCAGGCCACACTGGGTTGCTCGCAGGCGGCAGCTGCGCCGGCGGCAGCGCTGGCCGCGCCGCGGCGGCGCGCGCGCCCGCGCCGCGCCCGCCCGGCGCCTTGGCGCGCGAGCGCCGCGGCAGCCGCCCCGCGAGCAGCGCCGCGGCGCCCGGCACGGCGCGCGTGCGCCGCGGCCGCTCCGCCAGCGTGCCGCCGCCCGCCGGCGCGGCGTTAGCGGGCTCCGCCGCCGCCCGGGCGCCTTCCAGCAGGGGCTCATGCGGCGCGGACACGGCCTGCGACGCCTGCGGCGGCCCGCCGGCGCTGCCGCCCTCGCCCTCCGCGGCCGCGGCCGTCGCCAGCAGCTGCATAGCGGACCGCTCCGGCGCGGCGTGGCCAGCAGCCGGGCCCGCCCCGGCCGCGCCGCGCCGCTGCTGCTCCTGCGGGGCACGCGGCGCGCCCGCGGCGCCCCAGCCGCCAGCCGAACCGGGACCGGCCGCGCCGGCCGGCAGGCCGGCGCCACCGCCGGCCCCGGCCTGCGCGCCCGAAAGCGGGTCCCCTGCTGCGGCCTGGCGCGACCCGCCGCTGGCGGCCTGCTCGGCGTCCGGCGCCGCGCCCAGGCCGGCGCCGTCCGCACCCTCCGCCCCGCAGCCGCCCTGCTGCGCGCCGCGGCGCGCCGCGCCGAAAAAGGCCGTGGCCGGCACGCCCGTGCCGACGCGGCCGCGCAGCGCGCCCACGCCGTGCGCGAGGCCGTACACGATGCGCGAGGCGCTGAGCGAGGTGCGGTCGCCGTCGCAGGGCTCTGGCGCAGGGTAGCGCGGCGCGGAGTGCTCGCGCGGGCGGCGCGTCGCCAGCTCCCCGTTTGCAGCCGGCTGCCCGGCAGCCGGCGCGGCGGGCGGGCCAGCGTCCAGGCGCGGCCGTTTGGCGTGCGGCCCCTGGGCCGCGCCGGCGGCTTCCGGCGCCGTGTCAAACTTGCGCAGCAAGCCGGCAACGAGGCGGCTGGTAGAAGGCAGCTGGCTGCCAGGGTGTGCGGCGTGTGCGTGCTCACCGCTGGGCTGCAACTCCTGCCCCGCAGCAATACCGCTCGCAGGCGCGGGCGCTGGCGGGGGCGGGGGCGCGGGCGCGGGCGCGGGCGCGGCAGGGCTGGCGCTGGGCCAGCGGTACTGCGCCGCGCTGGGCAGCTGCGGGCCGCTGCTTACACCTGGCGCTGCCGCCGGACTGTCGCCTGGCGCGGCAGCCTGGCGCAGGCTCGGCCATGCGTACGTGCGGGCGGCGGGGCGCGCTGGCAACGCGGGCGCGGCCGCCGCGGCGGGTGCTTGCGCTGCCACCGAGCCCGCAGGCTGCGCGCGGCTGGGCCAGGCGTGCACGCGCAGGCCGCCGCTTGATGCGGCCTGCTGTGACGGCGCTGGGAAGGACGTAGGCGGCAACTTCTGCAGGGACGCGCTGCTGGGTGCGCCGCCGCTTTCTTCGGTGCCTGGCGGGTCAGGCGCTGGTGACGTGCGAGCCTGGCCATCATCCATCCGACCAGGCTGTCGCGCCGCAACTCCTCTGCAGCGCTCTGACAGGCCCGCAGTGCGGACTGCCTGGAGCAGTGGATCAGGAGCTAATTGAGCGCAGTGCCGCCGCGGGTCTCAGGCAGTGTGCGCATCACGACATGCTGTTCGCATGGACTTGGCTAGGCCGGAGCTAGGGCAGGGTCGCGTAGGGCAGGGTCCCGGAGCACGCTGCAAAGTCGGTGAGACCGCAGACTAATCAGAGATGGCCTGCTGTGTGGTTGTTCATCTGCTTGTTGCTGTGACAGAGCGCACCTGCCGCTGAGGGCAGTCAGAGGCTGAACTGCCCCGTGCGTAGGACGCTGAGACAATCAGAGTGAATGAGCATCTAGCGCGCCTGGAAGGGGCAGAGCTGATGGCAGAGCTTGGCCTGAGGGAAGTGCTCGCAGTGGCGATCGTCCGAGCGCGAGCAAAGGCAGTTGGTGAGGCGGCGCACTGGAAGCGCAGAGCGTCCGAGCTGGAGGCAGAGAGGGTGAGCCGTGCAAGCGAGCTGCCTGCTGTGCAGCGGGATGCTTTATGCGGTGTGCAGACAGGCGCGGCGCTGAGCAACGAAGATCAGAGCAGCTGTTACACGGCTAATAGCGGGTCGCCAGCCTTGCTGCCCGTCTGGGAGGCCCTGGCTGCTGAGGAGGAAGCACTGCTGGCGGCTGGATACAGCGCGCTGGCCGCTGCGGCAGTGCGCGACGCGCGGCTTGCAGCGTGCGCGTCACGTGCCGCAGGCGGCCTCGGCGCAGCCGGGAGCTGCTCCGAGGCAAGCACCGTCTCATCTCTGGCGGCTGTGGTCCGCTTCACCCTGCGCACGGTGCTGCGGCTGCCGCACGGCAGCATGCAGGCCGGCCTGCTGGCGGCAGCACTGGAGTTCCTGCTGCATGCGCTGCAGCCTGGGGCACAGCCAGCAGACCAGGCAGAGGCCGCAGTCTGCGAGCTGGTCCCCGGCCTGCTCTGCGCCGCATGTAGCAGCGGAGCAGCCCCTGCGAGCGCGCGCGATGCGTGCCAGGCAGATGCATGCGAGGCCGGCCGCTGCACCCCTGGCAGCCAGGCCAGCTGCTGTTGCTCGCCCGCACCTGCCACGCCGCACCCAGCGGCACAAATGCTTGAGTGCCTGCTTCAGGTACCGCACTTCTTCGCAGTCCCGCTCGTGCTGCCGGCAGAGAGTATCTAAGTGGCATGCTGTCTCTTTACATGCAAAACTGCGGCAGTGGAAGGGTACTGTAGCAAAGTGCGTGCGGTGTGTAAGCATGCCAGTTTACGCCAAGCATATGTCAGGTTCTGCTTCTCTCTGCGGTGTCAGCGTGCAGCATGAGCTGCATTGCACATTCCCTATGGTGATCTGCCTCAGTTCAAGCAGGTGCCTTGCGCCGGTCTGGCGGCGCTGTGCGCGACGGCTGCACGAGTGCGCAGCATTGCTGAGGCGCTGAGCAGCGGCGAGGCTGCTGCTTGCCCTCACGCAGCCCTTCCCATCTCGCTGCTCCATGCCTGCCTGGCGCACTTGCCGCTCTGGCTGCAGAGCGCGCCGGGGCCTACGGGCCATGCTGCCAGGGACAGCTTGTCGCAGGTAAGGCCGTGCGCATGTGCAAATGCAAGCACGGGTGTGGACAAGTTGCTTGCATGTGTCAATCAACGTGCAATCTCATTGGCCAACTTTCTTACTGTCCTTACCTCATCGAAAGAGCACATTTCATAGCGGACAGTCACTCGACTATCGGCTGTGTGTCCGCATCCCATGTTGGGGGGCACCAGCAGTGCTGTTGTGCTGATAAGCAAGCCTGATCTACATGCACAGGCTTCCCGCGACATACTTGTCGCTTACAAGCTTGTGGAGGGCCGCGGAGCTGCAGAGCCGGGCTTTGCACAAGCGATGCGCGTCGTTGCTGCTGAGCTCATCACGGCGCTCGAGCTTGCCAGCGGTCAGCACTGCTGCTGACACAAATAACTCAATGTCTTGTTTGAGCAGATCATGCAACTAGCAGTTTGGTCACTCGGTCCGGTGCAACATTGTTCTCTATTATTGATGTGACGAAATTCTGCCACCTCAAAAGTGTGCATCCAAACCCGTGGCTGTCAAAACTGTCCATTGGCGCCAGCACCAACTCCAACCACAGACCTTTGCGGTGAAAACACCAGCAGACTGGACAGGCGGGCATGCGCCTCGGGACACAGTCTCACATGCGCACAAAAAGCCCATCAGGCACCCGCTCCCGTTGCCCTGGCATCCTGACTTTACTCCAGAGCACCGCCCTGCAGGTCTGGCCAAACAGCGCTCAGAGCAGCAGCTCGGCAACCTGCACGGCATTCAGCGCGGCGCCCTTCTTGATCTGGTCGCCGCAGACGAACAGGTCGAGCCCGGCGTTGCCCGGCCGCGAGATGTCGCGCCGCACGCGCCCGACGAACACGCCGTCGCGGTGGCTGGCGTCCAGCGGCGTGGGGAAGCGGTTGGCCGCGCGGTCGTTGATGATGGACACGCCCGGCGCAGCGGCCAGCGCCTCCAGCGCCTGCGCGCGCGGGGCGGCGCCTCGGCTACCCTACCCTATACCCTGTTCGCTATGCATCACCTAGCAGTGCCTCGGCCCGGCATGCGCCCTGGACGCAGCGCGGCTGCGCCTCGCCAATCATGCCGCCGCACCAGCACCAGCGCGGTTCACATGCCATCTCCACCATGTGTCACCTAGCACTGCCTTGGCCTTGCGCGCCGGAGGCGACGCAGCTGCGCCTCGCCTATCATGCAGCCTCACATTGGCACGGCGCAGGTCACGAGCCATTTCCACAATGCAGCACCCAGCACTGACGCACAGGCAGAAGAGGACGGCGCGCAGCCAGCCCCGCTGTCGCGCCCTGGGTCGCCAGTACGCAGCTGGCATGACCAGATACTGCTCCAGCTCCGGACAGCAGCCAGCAGTGAGGCCGGACAGCAGCCAGCAGTGAGGCAGCACCAACAGACATCAAACAGCGCCTGCCGCGCCTGCTCCTCGCTGAGGCCCTCCTCGAACTCCAGGTTGATGCTCTCAGCGTGCGCGCGCATGATGGGCACGCGGATGCACGTCGCGGTGACCGCAATGTCTGGCTCGCCCCAGATCTTGCGCGTCTCCTTCACCATCTTCATCTCCTCCTCGTTGTAGCCGTTGTCGGTCATGGGCGAGTTGTGCGAGAACAGGTTGAATGCGTACTGCGCGGCCGCACACCAGCACAGCTCAAACAGTGTTACATACCAGAATTGGATTGCATGCAGGACACCCCCCAAAAAGCCCACAGGATGGATGCCTCAGGCTGCAGGCTGGTCAGGCAGGTGCGCTGGCCTTCAGGGCGCCTGCCTGGAATGCCTGCACCGAGGCAGGTATGCCGCCAGCCTCCAACCCTGGAGTGAGAGACAGCATCTCACGATCCATGCATCACGAGCCGCTGCCGCCGCCACCGGCTCTGCCCCTGGGCACGGCTCAGCGCCTGGGCATAGGCTGGATGCCGAGCCGGCCGTGGCTCGACCCCGTGGCACCCGGTCCTGGCTCCGCCGCAGGCATGCACGCCGGGTCAGGAGGCGCCCAGCGCAGCCCCTCGCGGGCGCAGGCGGGCACCTGGAATGGGAAGATATTCTGCGTGATGGGCCGCCCGTCCAGCGCCTCGCGCGTCTGCAGCTCCAGCTCGTCCATCGCCGCCTGGCCCGCGCCGCTCGCGGCCTGCCCGCCGCCCCGGCGCGCCCCTTGGCTCGCATGCATACGGGCAGCATGGGCAGCTGATGAGCATGTTCTGTCACACCACATCTACAAGCGCCCGGCATGCGCTGCTCGCCGCCCATCTGCCTGTCCATCCATGTACCAGGACCGCACCATCAAGGCTGCACCACAGATACTCTTGCCAGTGGCACAGTGGTACGATGCACGCCATGTGGACTTTCCTGAGCAATACAAGGAGCGAGCGCAGTGCAGGCGAGGCGGGTACAGCGCTCAGGGCCTGGCGGCCGCGCCTGGTACGTGCTGATGACCATGCGCTTGACGCGCGCCGCGCGGTGCAGCGGCGTCACGGCCATCAGCGCGATGATAGTGGAGCAGTTGGGGTTGGCGACGATGCCGCCGCGGCCCGCCCTCATGCCCGCCATCGCGCCCGCATTGACCTCTGGGATCACCAGCGGCACGCCCTCCGTCATGCGGAACGCCGAGCTGTTATCGACGACCTGCACACGCACAGATCTGCTAAGGACAGGAAAGTGCCTCTGGCCATGCAACCTTGGACAACAGAAGTGAGAGCTGTCAGCCGTAGTATGTGTAGATGCCCTACGGAGCAACAGCAGCAGGCACATGGGCCATACATCACTTCTTTTCATTTAGCCTGTTGGCCCGTTGACACACTCTGGGTCAGTGCCACAGAGCAGTGCCTTTGCGTGCAGCAGTGCGTGACCCAAGCAGCTACGCTTTGCAGGTCTCACAAGTGCCAGACGCTGCCCTGTATTAGCACGGCACACCATCAGCGTTCTGGCCTCTGGGCGCGCACTGTGCAGCCAGCGTCGGCCGCCAGCGGAGCAAACCGCTTCGATATGGACCCGCCCGCGCTGAAGAGCGCAATGTCAACGCCGCTAAAGCTGCGCTCGGTCAGCTCCTCCACCGTGTGCTGCTCCCCGTCCCAGTCGATGGTGTTGCCGGCCGACCTGCGAGCCCAGCACCCAGCACTGTCAGCGCTCACAGCAGCGAACAAGCCTGAGCGGGCAAGCGCTCTGCTCTGGCTCTGGTACGCAGTGTATGTGAACCGGCAGGTGAACTGACAAGAGGCTGGAGACTCCAAAGGGGGCTGCCTGCCTTGCGGACGCCAAGAGCTTCATCCTGCTGTACGGAAAGTCACGCTCCTTCAGCACCTGTGCGCACACGTTTTGCGGCATTAGGACTGACACACAGCGCTCGCGCAAGTCCTGCAACGCTTGAAAGCGTGCGGGCGCCGGCCCGACACTCCTTGCGAGAAGTGCCGCCGACGCAGGGCATACAGCATAGCAATGCAACAGCGTTCACAGGCAAATGTACTGACAGGGTGCTCGCATTGAGCAAGCAATGCGGCTTGCGGATGCGCACCCGCAGAAACTCTTGCCCAACGGCGCCTGTCACGCCCACTATGGCCACAGACGGACCATCTGCGCTTTTGCCATGCACTGCAAGCTGTGTTCGCCGGGGCGAGGTGCGCCTACGTGGACCCGCTCCCAGCTGCGCGCCCCGCCATACAGCAGGGCCCCTGCACGGGCAGCTCTGCATATGCATGGCAGATTGTGTGCACTCAAGTTCTGCGAGCGCGCACAGTTTTGAGTTCTGCAGCTTCCTATTGCCGGCGGCCTTCGGAACTTTGTGTGATTAGCTTTCCTTGTTTTTCTCTCTTGAGATCAGCGGATGGCGAGTTTGATGCGCTGAAAAACGAGGAGGAAGGAAACAGCGACTCCACAGAATGTGTGTTCTTGCCAAGGTCCTCCAGGCGCTGGGTGCAGGCCCAGGTGCACTTCAGCAGTGACAGCTACCAAGCTGACTCAATATATATATCAACATGCGGCCCGCCGCCGTGACACTTAGCACGCCCGCCAGCACCGCTCTGCGATGACGGTGAGTGTCATACCAGCCTGGCGTATGAGCAGGCCTGTGGCGGCCTTCAATGCTGCTTGGGTTGCATTGCTTTGCAGCCCCGCAGCAAGCTCTTCAAAGTATTCTTGCCTTGACGGCCTCCTCTGTGTGCACGGCGCACCGCTGACACCAGGAGAGAGCCGCAGGATCGTCACGCAGCGACGCTGCGCGACGTCGCGCACGACATCCAGCGCACTGAGGCGCTGGTGCTGGCACGCCTGGGCGGCGGGGTCGCCGCGGCGCAGGTCGCGGCGCACTTCCAGCGCTGGGCGCGCGCCTGGGAGGCAGACATCCGGGTCGCCGCCGCGGCAGTTGCGGAGCGTGCGCGCAGCCCTGCTCGTGCCGCGACGGAGCGGAGCGCGAGCGTCTGCAGTGCGAACGAGTCTGCAAGTGCGCCTGTGTGCCGCGAGCCGACGACCGTGCCCGGCACGGCGGAGGGCCCGGCAGCCGGACGTGAGGTAGCGGCGGCGGCGCCCGGCGAGCAGGCAGCCTGCGCGGTGTGGGAGGGGCAGCTTGGCCCGTCGGCGGCACGCGCAGCGGTGGAGCGCGAGGCTGCCGGCTGCGCCGCGGCGCTGGCGCCCGCGTTCGGCGCGGCGACCGCCGCCAGCCTGGCGGCGCTATTGGGCTCGCTGTACTGCCGCCGCGCCGAGCTGGAGTCTGGGGCTGCCGAGCAGCACGCCATGCCCGCCCGGCAGCCGCAGGGCGACGAGGGCGCCGGGGTTTCCGCCGCCGGCCGCCACGGCGCTGCCGGCAGCGCCCTGCAGCCCGTGCCTGACGACGCTAACAAGGATGCATCGCAGCGGCAAGACAGGGGTGCAGCAGCAGATTCGAGCGCCACAGCAAGCAGCCGCAGACCGGCTGCCGCCGAGTTGGGTGCCGCGATGGCGCGCGGCAGAGGACTGTGCGTGTCTGCGAGCTTGCGTGTGGACCCCGCAAGTGGCCGGGTTGCCCTGCAGCTGCGCCCGCACGCCGTCGCACCGCCGCTGCAGCAGAGTCCTGGATGTGACAGCACCGCCGCAGGCCGCCACAGCACTCTCGCGAGCCTGGCGGCCACGCCGCATGCCCGTCAGCTACAGCTACCAGGCGGCGCGACTGCTGACAGTACTGGCGGCCCGCAGCCGGACAGCCACGCCGCTGCAACCCCGGGCGGCCCAGCGGCGGCTGGGCTCTGCGCTGCGGCCAGCGCATGCGGCGGGGCCAGTGGCGCGCCCGTCTGTGAGCGCAGCGGCTCTGCTAGCCCGCCACGTGCCGGCGCGGCCGCGGCTGCCGCGCTGGACGAGCCGGATGCGCCTCCTGCGCCCGCCAGCGGCCGCAGAGGCGCTGCTGGGGGCAGCCATGCCACTGCGGCGCCCGCAGCTGCAGCGCACGCAGATGCGCTGGACGGCTCCCTCGCGCACGCAGCTGCGAATGCCCCGGGGCACGCCGCAGCACCGGCGCGCGGCGGCGCCCAGCAAGCTGACACCCTAGCGGCCCTGGACGGTGTAGCGTTTTTGGGCTCCTCTGCGCCAGCCGGCCCCCAGGCAGGGCTGGAGGCGCTGGAGCGCGAGCTGCACGAGGCCCGGGCGGTGGCCGCAGCCGCGCATGCCGAGGCCGCGTCGCTGCGGCGGCAGCTGCTTGCAGGGCCAGGATCGGGGCCTGGCCCTGACGCCGCCCTGGCCCCGCGCCGGCCCGCGACCGCGGGGGCCAGCGGCGCGGCTGCCACGCCGGGCACGTCTTCACGGCAGGTCGCGGCACTGCGCTGCAGGGTGAGCCCCAGGGTGTACGGGTTACGGTGGCTATGTCATTTTTTCATGGTGAGCCATGTCGTCCTCTCTGCCTGCCCCCGCTTGCAGCTGGGTGCCTGCGCTGGCGCCCCGACTCCTGCACGGCCAGCTGGTCGCGGTGCCAAGGGCGCTGCCTGCATGCGTTAGCTCAGCGCTGGCCGCACGATCGCAACACTGGAGGCTCATGTCTCCTCTTCGTCCTCCCTCTGAAAGAGACGCAATAAACAGGAACAAACCTCCCCTTGCGCACGCTGCGCTTGGGCGCGCCAGCGACTGACAGGAATGGCTGCGCGCGCGCAGGTGGACGAGCTGGAGGCCGAGCTGGCGCGCGCCGACGAGGCGGCCAGCGCGGCCACTGGGCTGCTGCGGCGCGAGCTGGCAGAGGCGCGCCCCCGGCTCGCATATGGGCTGCCTGCAGTTTCCCGTTGCCAGGCCTGGAGCGGCATGGCGGTGCGTGCGTCGTGCAGGAGCGCGAGGCGGGTGAGGCGCGCGAGGCCGCGCTGGCGGCGCTGGAGGAGCGCTGCGTGGAGCTCGGCGCAGCCGCCGGCGAGGCCGGCGCTGCTGGCGGCGCCGCGGGCGAGCTGGCGCGCGCGCAGCAGCGCCTGCGCAACATGGAGGTCTGCGCCATGCCCTGTTAGATGACTCACTGCCGGGGCCAGCGCTCGAAAGCTGTGCACGCGCAGAGCAAGTACCTGCCTGAGTAGCAGAGGCCCGTGCCGCCTGCCTGGGCGCGCTTATTTGCCCCCGGTTTCTGGTCGCAAGCGGAAATATTGTTGTCTTGTCATTGACCCCTGCAGCGCCATGCACACCACGAGCCGCAACACTGCCGGAAGTAGAGCTCTGAGACGCTTCCGCGTGCAGAGTGATGCACAGAACACAAGGATGCAAGGACACGTCACCCCGCTCCGCCCGCTGCTGCCTCCTGCCAGTGCCTGATCCGCGCGCGCGCGCAGGCCGACCACAGCGCGGCGGTCGAGATGCTGAGCGTGGAGCTGGCGAACCGCGACGCCGAGCTGGCCGCGCTCAGCCAGCGGCTGCGCGCTGCCGAGGCGCCTGCCGCCATCGCGGCCGGGGCTGCTGAACCCCCTGCCGGCGCGGCCGGTGCGGCCAATGATTACCGCGGCGCTTTGGCCGCGGCGGGGCGCGCTGAGGCTGACGCTGCGCCAGCCGCGCCACACTGCCCTGGGCGGCAAGAGCGGGGCGTGCCTGATGGCGGGGCTCTCGACCCTGGCCCTGACCGGGACGCAAATCAGGACCGCCGCCTCACCGTAGCCGCGCCCGCCACTGCTGAGCAGGGCGCGCCTGCGACAGCCGCACCTAGTTGCTCCTCGCCGCGTGCGGCACAGCGAGAGGCAGCGATGCGCAAGGCCGCTGCACGGCGGGAGGACGAGCTGCGGCGGGAGGCTGCCGCGGCGCGCGCCGACGCGGCCGCGCTGCGGGAGCAGCTGGCGCTCGCGGAGCTGCTGCGCGGTGCGCAGGCGGCGCAGCTGGCGGACGCGCGCGCCGAGCTCGCCGCGCTCGGCGCGCGCGGCCTGAGCCCCAGCCCTAGCAAAACCCTGGACGCCCGCGGCGGCGCCCCCGTCGACCCTAGACCTGACGAGGAGGGCCTGGCCGAGTTCCTGCAGCGGCGGCTGCGGGAGGCCGGTGCAGAGCTGGCGGCGCGCGACGCCGAGATCGGCCGCCTGCGCGCCGCGCTGGCCGGCCCCGTCCCGGTCCCCGCCGCGGGGCCGGCGGGCGCGGCGGCGGGCGAGGCGGCGGTCGCGGCGCTGCGCGTGCAGGCGCGCTCCCTCTTCTGACGCCCCGGAGTGGATGCGGCTGTGCGTCATGCTTGCTAGGCGACCTGCCTGCTTGCTGCCAGTGACCTGGCGCTGTGTAAGTGTCAGCAAGGCCGAAGGGGCATGCTGTCTGATGGCAGGGCGGTGGTTGTCGGCTGGGTGTGCGGCGGGCTCACAAGGCTTGCCAGTGCCAAAGGAGCGTGCTTTTTGAAGCATGCGGTGCCGCCGCTGTCTGCTGTCTCTGCACGCCCAGCAGCGCCGTGCCACTCCGCACGCACCGCCACGCTCCGCACCTGGTTGCACAAGCCAGATTGCACCAAGTGCACGCCTGCAACCTCAAGCGAGCGGGGGCCGACAGGTGGCGGCGCTGCAGCGCGACTGCGACGCCGCGGGCCGGCTGCGCGCGCAGCTGGGCGCGCTCGCGGCGGGCGCCGCCGAGCAGACGCGCGCTGAGTCCGCCCCGGCCGTGCGCGGCGCCGCGCTCGCCGGCCCGGCCGCCGCGCCGGCGCCGGCGCCGGCCGGCGCCGGCGCCGCCGGCGAGCGCGGCGGCGCCGCCGGGCCAGGCGCCTTGGGCGCCGCGGCGGGCGGCACCGCAGCCGAGCCCGACGCGCCTAGCGAGCGCGCTGGCAGCGGGGCCAGCGCGGCGTGCGCCTGGACAGGAGCCGGCGGCTTTGAGCTCCTTGACGGCGGCGGGGACAGGGCCACTGACGAAGAGGAGGCCGCGCTGATGCGTGCGCTCCAGGGCGCGCTGGCGCAGCGGGTGCGCACTTTATGGGCGCGGATGTGCTGGCACGTGATAGCATGATGCTGCACAACACGGCATGCCCGGGGGGCGTGTGCACGTCCATGTCCACCGCACAGGCAGTTGCCTGGCCGCAGCAAAGCCATGCGGGAAGCCAGGTACATCAAAACTGTTAGCCATGCATGCATGTCGTGCTGTAACTTTGCAGCTTCTCATCATGAGCGGTGTAAGCCACAACGAGGCACATGGCCGCTACATTTGGCGCTCTGTGGCGGCGCGCCGCAGATGCGCGCGGAGGCCGCGCTGGCGCTCACGCCGCGCGCTGCCGCATGCCCCACGGCCCTAGCCGCGGGGCCAAGCCCGCCGGGCTCGGCCGCCGCGAGCTCCGCCACGGCCGTCCGCCATTCGCCGCCGCGCCCGGCCGGCGCGCCCGCGGCATGCGCGGATGCGCTCGGCCGCGCCCCCAAGCCTGCGCATGGCGCTGGCCGCGGCGAAGGGGCAGCGGCGACTCCGGCGGACGGCCGCGGCGCTGGCGCGAGCGACGGCGGCGGCGCGGGCGAGGCCCGCGGCCGGCGGCCGACGGCCAGCGGCCAGGCGAGCGCGGCGGAGGAGGGGCTGCTGCGGTGCGCAGGCTCGTGTTGGCTGCACCGCGTGCGGCCCCGCACCAAAGCACCCGCTTGAGAGGGGTGCCGGGGCGGTGCCTCCCGCGCGAGCATGCCAGGCCAGACCGCACGGCACCCCGCTGTTCACTGCTTCCACGCTGCCTATCACATGCTCCGTGGCCGCATCGCAGCGCTCGGCAGACGATGTGTCGCACCGCAGCGCTCGGCAGACGATGGGTGGCCAGCACCTCCCCCTGTCTGGGCCGGGCCTGAGCGGGTCGCGGCGCAGGGAGCGGTGCGCGGCGGCCGCGGCGGAACTGACGGCGCTGCGCGCGGACACCGCGGCCGTGGCGCGCCGCCGCACCGAAGCCCTGCGAGAGCTGCAGGTGCGCTCCTGCATGACCTCCAAACCCTACAGGCGCATGACCGCCGCGCGTGCTGTTGCTGCGCTGGGGCCGGGTGCGTCGGCTGCCAGATTGGGCTCCTGGCCTTGTGGGCTGCTGCGCTGGGTCATGCGTCGCATGACCCTGCTCGCGAACAACTCATGGCTGCCCCACATACAACTCGTGCCTGACGCGAATGTCTGAAGGCTTACACACACGCGCAGGTGCGGGCAGACCTGGCGCAGGCGGCTGCTGCGGCGGCGGAGCAGGCGCGCCGCCTTTTCCGCTGCCACATGGGGCTCGATACATGCCGCTCCTTTGCCAGTTGATCACTTGCTCCTGCATCACCTGCTCGAGACTGCTTGGCGCTGCCAAGCAGGCAGCTGATGCCGCGCTGGTGCACCCTCCTCCCTCCTCCCCTAACCCTATACCCAGCCGGCGCCCCCGCTGCATGCGCAGGAGGCGGAGGCGCTGCGCGAGCAGGCGCGCGGCGCAGCGGCGCGGCTGGCGGCGATGCACGCCGCGGCGGCCGCCGCCGGCGAGGAGCTCGCAGCGCGCCGGCGCGCGCTGGGCGAGGCGGGCGCCGAGCTTGCGGCCGCGCGGCTGGAGCTGGCCAGGTATGGGACGGGAGACCCGCTCTGCGGAACAGTGACTGACAGGGACCAGCCAATGCTTCTTTGCTGGAATGCGCACGCGCCTGCTGTCTCTTGCGAGTGGTCGCCTTAAAGGCAGCACCCTGCGCAGCAGCCCACTTTGGCGCACTCCAATAAGGGCTCGCTCCCGCCTGCAGAGTTGCGCCCGGCGTGCCTGCCTGCCTTGAGCTCTGCATCTGTTGTCTGGATGGCTCTAGAGCGCCCCAGCAGCTGGTGCGGAGCGCACATATGCATGAAGCGCCATAGTCAAAGCCTGTGATTGGCCGTCGCCAGGCTGGAGGAGGAGCTTGCGGACGGCTGCGCGCGCCTGCATGCGGCGGCCGCGCTGCCCGAGCTGCCCTCCGGCGGCCCGCCGGGCGCCGCTGGTGCCCCGCGCGGCCTCGCGGCTGCGAGCAGTGGCGGCGCGGCTGCCAGCGTGCCGAGCGCGCCGTCGACGCCCGGGCTGAGCGCAGCCGCGCATGCAGCGTCCGCAGAGTCTGCTCCCGCGCCAGCGCCGGCTGCCGCCGCGCCCGGCGTGGGTCCCGAGGCGGCGGCCGCGCGGGCGCGTGCCCCGGGCGCAGCCATGGCCTCGACCGAGATGGAGCCTGCTGTGGCGCTGCTGAGCGGGCCAGCAGGTCCTGCAGAGTCCGCCGCTGCAAGGCCGCCCGCGGCAGACACACCGGCGCCGGGCGCTGCGGCGGAGGCGAAGGCCGCGCTGGAGGCCAGGCTGCGCATGGCGCACGCTGCGGTGGAGGGGTGCGGCTCGGGAGGGCCCCCAGCGGGGAGCCTGCATGGTGGGCACTTGCATTGTGACATGTGCACATTTTGGTGCCTGACTTGAGCGGCGTTGGGGCCTGTGCAAATCCAGTGGCAGCAGGCGAGCTGTACACTCTTTTCCTCCCTCATATGAACAATATGTTGAGAGGCTTGCTGCCCGGCGGACAAGCGCACGCGAGGCAGCGCGAGCACGCCTTTCGGCAGCACGCCAAGCCTGCCTTTGCCTAGGGTCCTGAGCCCTCGACGCCGGCGCACAGGTTCAAGCGCCGCACAGCGGCGGCCGAGCGGCGCGTGGGCGACGCGGCGCGCGCGGCCGACGCGCTGTGCGAGCGCGCCGATGCGGCGGCGGCCGCAGCAGCCGCACGCGAGGGCGAGGTCGCCGAGCTGCGGCGGCGCCTGGCGCGCGCAGAGGCCCAGCCGCCTGCACTGCCGCACGCAGGCGCGCGCCCGGCGCCCTGGCTGTGCGGCGTTCCCCCCGGGACGGCCGCCGGCGGCGACACGCCGCAGGCGCCTCAGGCGCCAGGCCAGCCGCGCGACGACGGCAGCACTCGGGACGGCCGCCGCGCGCAGGCGGCGCGCGCGTGGCGGCGCTGGAGGCGTTGGCGGACGAGGCGGCGGAGGAGGCCGCTGCCGCGCAGGCGCGCGCGGCCGCCGCCAGCGAGCAGCTGCTGGCGCTGCACGCGCGCACGGCGGCTGCGGCCGCTGAGGCGCAGGCCGCGCTCCGCGCCCGCGAGCAGGCGCGGCGCGCCCCCCGCGCTGAGGTCGCGTCTTTGCTGACCCGTCGAGGCATGGCTCCAGTGGGTTGAATGAACTGCCAGACCCTGTACCCTAGGGTCTGATATTTGGGGTTGCTGCAGGCCGTGGAGGCAGCGCGCGACGCCCGGCAGGAGCTGCAGGATGCGCTGGCGGACGCGGCGGCCGCGCGGCGCGACGCGGAGCGCGCGCGCGGCGCCGCCGCGGCGTCGGCGGCCGAGGGCCGCGCGGGCGCCGCGGCGGCCGCGGCTGCCGCGGCCGAGGTCGCCGCCGCGCGCCACGAGCTGCGCCGGCTGATGGAGGAGGCAGCCGCGGCGCGTGCTGCGGCGCACGCGCATGTGCGCTCCGCGCACATGGCAATGGCCGCGCTTGCATGCGCCTGTGATGCATCTGCCCTTTCTCGGCTGTCCCTTGTCCAGAGCCCAGGCTACGGCGAGTGTTAGCACCACGCGCGAGTCAAGTCAAAGCTGTTTTGGTGCACGGTGGTTGGCTTTGGTGTACCAGGTGCAATGGCCACACTCCTGCGCGGGGCGCTGCGTATTCAGGCGCCTCACCCTGGACTCACATGCACCCCCGCCTCTGATGTGCAGGAGCAGGCCGGGCGAGCTGCGCGCCGCGATGCAGACGCCGCCGCCGACGAGGCGCGCAGCGCGGCGCGCGCGTGCGACGAGGCGGCCGCGGCGCGCGACGCCGCCATTGCGGAGCACGGCGCCGCCGAGCGCGAGCTGGCGGCGGCGCACGACGCCGCGCGCGCGGCCGCCGCGCGGCAGGAGGCCGCGGAGCGCGCGTCTGCAGCGGCGCGCGCCGCACCAAGGGCCGCCATGAGTGCCAGCGCCGGCTGGTCTGGATGCAATCGCAGTGCTGGCTGTCTCAGACATGACTTGCAGCCGTGATTCAGCAAAGAGGGCAACCATGGCTCCTCGTCACCCATCAGGCAGGCCGCGAGGTGCCACGCCCGTCCGCGCAGGCCGAGGCCGATGCCGCGGCGGCTGCCGCGGCGCTGAAGGCGCTGCAGGGCCGTCAGCGGGCCGCCGCGGGCGACGCAGAGGCGGCAGCGGCGGCGGCCGGGACCGCGCGCGCCGAGGCGCAGCGCGCGGCGGCGGACGCCCGCGAGCAGCGCGCCGCGCTGGAGCGCCTGGCGTCGGAGCGCGCCGCGCTCGAGGCGGAGGTGGAGGCTGCTCGGCGCGCCGCCGCCGCGGCGGCCGACGAGCGCCGCGCGGCGCTGGAGCGCCTGGCGTCGGAGGAAGCGGCGCTCGTCGCGCGGGCGGAGGCCGCACGAGCCGCGCAGACGGCGCGCGCCGCTCCGTGCCTGCCTCACTGCGCATGATGCATCACCATTGATGCATCATGCGCAGCGGCTCTGCCGATGCCCCCTTTGCATGACTCTGCCTGCCAGCGGGGGGCGGCGCAGGCCGTGCAGTGGTGCAGGGTGGGACTGGGGTGTGCCGCATGCGCATGGGGGCTGCCTGGTGCTGCTGCTGCCAGGCTCAGGCTGCACTGCGTACAATGGCATGTTCAGACCTCAATCTAACAAAGCGCACCTGAAGCTACTCACGTCATTGTGTGGGACCGGGGGCTGCAGCACCGTCGCGGCGCGCAGGCGGCGGCAGCAGAAGCGGGCGGAGCTGCTGCGACGATTGCGCGGCATCCGCTCGGGTGCGCGCGCGGCGTCCGGCAACGCGCTGCTGCGCAGAGCGCTGCCAGCTGCTACACGCTGCCCATGAAACATGGCAGCAGTGCCACGGCTGGCCGGCCCGGCGTGAGGGTGGTGCCCTGCGGGGTCGCGTAGAAGGAACAGGAGCTCCGATGCATGCGCCCTGGTAGATGTGCCAATGTGCTTCCCGCATGTTCCCTGTCCGGCCTGCCGCCACATGGCGGACGTGTGGGAGTGGCGCCCCGGCACACGCGCGCAGCTTCAGCCCCCGGCTGGAGCTGCTGGGCGGCACCAGCGCTCGAGCAGGCGCCGCGCATGCTGCGCAGGTGCGCGACGCCGCTGGCCTTGCAGCACGGCGGCGCCTCCCCGCGCGCTGCAGCGGGGCCGCAAGGGCGCGCCGGGCGCCACGGCGACCCCGCGTCGCCCTTCCCGACCGCGGCGGCGACGACGCCGGGCGGCTCGGCGAGCAGCGGCGCGGCGCGCGCGTCGCCCGTGTCGGGCCCAGCGGGCCGCGAGGGCGCGGCGCCGCCGGCGGCGCTCGGGGCGCCGGCGGCGCGCGGCACGCGGCGGGCGCTCGTTGAAGAGCTGCAGAGCGACCTGGACGAGATGCAGGCGCGCCGGGCGCGCGGTGCCGCGAGTGCCGCCCCATTGTATCACTTTTGGTCTGTCACGGCCTTGTGTGTATGCAAGCTCACACCAGAGCAAGCGTCCTCGACCCACACATTGTTGTATCTGCCTGCACACCAGTTGGCGAGATGCCTCCGAGGCATGGGGAGGCCTGCCGGTGGTCGTCTGGTTTGCTGCTTTCAAATAACGCCGACCCTGCCGGCGCCTCATCGCACAGCACCGCCGCAGACAGAGCGCAGCAGTGACCAGCGCGGCCCTGTCCTGCAGGCCGCCCTGCTGCGCGAGAGGCAGCGGCGCCGGCGCGCCGAGTGCGCGCGGCGCGGCAGCAGCGCGGCGCCCCCGCGCGCCAGCCAGGAGAACCGGCCGCCGGCGCGCCGGCGCGCGCGCACGCCCCCCGCGCACGGCGCGCGCCCCGACGCGCCGGCAGGCGCGCGCCAGCGGCGGCCGCAGCCCAAGGCGGCGCACGGGGGAGCGCCGTGCATGGGCCACAGGCGCGGCGCCGTCCTGGCGCCCTGGGCCGACCCCGAGCTGGACCCTGCAGGATCCTCCACCGCCGCGTCCGCCTGGGAGGGCGAGGCCGGCGGCGCGTGCGCGCGGTGCGGGGCGCTGCGGGAGCGCGCCGCAAGCGCCGACGAGGAGGCAGCCGCGCTGCGGCGGCGCTGCCAGGCGCTGCAGCAGGGCCTGGCGGGGGCCGCCGCGGACGCGGGCGGCCTGCAGCGCCGCTGCGACGCGCTGGGCGGCCGCCTGGCCACCGCCGAGGAGGAGGCCGGCGCCCTGCGCGCGCGCTGCGACGGCCTGCGCACGCAGGCAGCGGCCGCTGAGGGCGCGGCGCGGGCCGCGGAGGCCGCGGGCGCGCGCGGCGCGGCCGACGCCGCGGCGGCGGTGCGACGGGCAAACGTCGCGGAGGCGCGCCCCGCGAGGCGACGCTGTCAGCTCGTCATGAGCGGCGGGTCATGCGCTGAGCGCAGAGGGCACGGCTTGTGCCGCAACGAGGGTCGCCATGCTGGGTTGCCGGGCACGTGACGGTAATATGATACCATACCCTAAGCCGCATCCTACAAGCTGCCAAACAGGCCATGTGTGCGGTCTACACTAGGCAGATGGCACTCAGTTCTTAGTGAGCAGAGCGCCACAGGGCCCATGCTGCGGCCCGGGCGCCCGCAGGCGACGCTGGCGGCCGCCGAGGCCGAGCGCGCGCTGGCCGCCGCACGCCTGGCCGAGGCTGCGCACCAGCAGGTGCCGCGCACTAAGTCTGTAATGAAGCTGTCTGTAAAGCAATGGTGCAGCGCACTTGTGTTCAGCCAAGGCTCCGGCACACACTGCCAGCGTTCAGCCTGGCATGGGTGCCGATTAGGTCGTATGTGGTGGACGTGGGGCGGTTTGGCGGATTTTGGCTGTATGCTTTTGTGCAGGCTCGCAGCTGATGCAGCAGCATGCACTGTTCTGGCTGTGTCTGCTGGTCCAGGCCCCCGCTGTATTACCTGTTCCAGCACTGCCCAGGTAAGCGGCCAAGCGCCTCGCTCCCCTTGCATGCATCATGCGCGGATTCTGCAGCCCTGACCGCTTCGCGCCGTTGGCAGCCGCTGGACGAGTTGCGTGCCGCTCGCGACGCCGCGCTCGAGGCGGCGCGCGCCGCCGCGCGCGACCGCGACGCCGCCGCCGCCGAGCGCGGCGCCGCGCTGCGGCAGCTGGGCGCCGCGGCCGCGCAGCGCGACGCGGCCCTGCTGCAGCTGGACGACTCGGCCGCGGGGCTGCGCGCCGCGGAGGAAGCCGGCGAGGGCGCCGCCGCGGCGCGCGACGCCGCGCTCGAGGCCGCGCGCGACGCGAGCGCAGGGCGCGATGCTGCTGTCGCGGAGCACGGCGCGGCCCTGCGGCAGGTGGGCGCCGAGCGCGCCGAGCGCACGGCCGCCGAGGAGGCCGCCGCCGCGGCCGCCACGGCGTGCGACGCCGCGGCAGCCGAGCGCGACGCGGCGCTGCGTGAGCAGCGCGCGGCCG
>JAABUV010000325.1_pt1 | contig 73125 bp, 78 predicted proteins | sample 5559971 | NCBI WGS metagenome assembly JAABUV01 (sample SAMN10711881, study PRJNA513362) | rock metagenome | isolation source: Antarctica rocks | place: Antarctica: Victoria Land, Knobhead nord | collected 2015-12-19 | reverse complement strand
GATCTTCGACGAACAGTACGTATTGAGAGAAGTTGCAGACGACGTGAAAAGCCTTTATTTGACGATTTAGAGGTTAATGATGAGGCAAAGAAGGTGTTTTTTAGTTCTAATAAGATTCAGGCGACTCGTGATCGTCAAATTCAAAGAATCGAAGAGAAACAGCAAGCTGCTATTCAAAAGACGGAAGAAAAGAAACAAAGAAAGCTTAGAAAGCTAGAGAAACAGCGTTTAATAGCTGAAAGAAAGATGAAACGAGAAAAAAAGAAGGCGAAGCGAAAGAAGAAAGCGAAGCGAAAAAAGAAGCTACGAGCAAAGAAATTGAAGCAACGACGTCTAATTCAGAAGCAAAAGCTGAAGGCTAAAAAGCTTCAGAAAGGGCAAAAGAAGAAGTTTAAAGAGATGAAAGTACAGCAATTCACTGATTTTGTTGCTATTGAGAAGGTGAAAAGAAGATCAAGTCAAATCAGATCTACGCGAGCTGAAAGACAATTCAAAGCTTCTAAGCGATTTGATGATTGATTCTTATAGCTTGAAAGCTTCATATAGATATCGACAACTCTCTATATTAATTGCAATTTGATTCTATGAATGATGGTTGAATAATAATAATAAAAGTATGAGTTGCTAATCGAGTTTAAAGTGTGCACGAGATCGAAACGTGCATCGAATCGAGAATACTTCTAAAGAAACATGATCAGATTTCGTTGACTTGTTGACACGTCTGCTATTCTTTGAAGAATTTGCTCAATGATTTTCTTCTGCATCTTCTTTATTTCTTCTATGTCTGCTATCTTTATCATGACTTTGCATTTCTTGCAAAGCGACGATAATTTTTCTTTGAAACGTTGCTCTCTTGTTGATAATTCTTCTCTTGTCATATTTGCTCATGACATGATTTTCAATAAAAGATGCATATTTCTCTGCATTTGTAACTGCTTGCTTAGCAGTTGAACTTATGTCTTCAGTTTTTGTACATTCTTCATGATGAACATGTTCTGAGTCATGTGATGTTTTTCTTCTGATTCGAGTCGAAAACGATGCATCAACTTCACTGTTACTTCTTTTCATGAATGATCTTTGCTCTTCTCTTTCTCTAACGTTGATGTCTGTATTAGAAGATCAATAATGCTAGTAACATACTTCTTATCATTATGTAAGCTTTTCAATCTTGCGTTGCTGTTTCTTTGCAACAAGTCAACGTTGCTTGCAATCATTTCTAAATCAGCATTGCTGCAGTTTATGCAATTCATCGTTGTTTATTTATCTTTTAGATTCATTCTGCCTTGATTGTATTGCTCTTTTCAAAAATTTGCTTTGCGCGCGTTGTGATTGTTTGATATCTTGAATCATTCTCATCAACATGTAATGAAATCTGTTCTTTCAATCATTTATAAAATTCATTCTGTCTTTCATATATTTCTTTTAAAGTCATATAATTGTAGATTAAATGATGACTTTATACTTAAGTATTTCACTTTTAAGCTTATTGATGATGAGTAAGAATAAAAAGTAGAGAAGATTTTATAGAAGTGAAAAAGAAAGAAAATCTTATATTATAAGATACAATGAAAAGAGTATTTCATTGAATATAATCAATGAATATTAAGCGAAAATATGAAAGAAGTCTTGAAACTTATAAAAGCTTTCAAAATAAGATTGAAACAAAAGCGAAAATCATAATTACTCACTTTCAAGCATAAACTTATGAGTAGAAGAAAGAAGAATCATTGCATTATGATAGTTTTCACTCTTTAGTAAAGCAATCACATATGAGTATTATCATCAGAACAAAAGAAAAAGCGCAAAGATGTTTAAATTCGCTTGACATGAAAGCGTAATCATCATGAAATCATCATAGCACAATAAACATCATCACTTTATCACTTCATCAATTATTTCTTGCAAAAGATGAAGTCATAATCTTCTTTTCATTTATATTTAAGTTTACTTAAGAGCATGAAATGAGCGAAGCAAGTGACGAAAGATTAATCTAATTATATCAAATCAGCTAAGAAACGTTGACAAAGTAATATTAAATTATGACAGAATATATTGCATATTGTTGAACATTTAGAAAGTCTCTTGCAATATTGTTGATCATTATGATTTCTTAAAGCATAAGCTTCTGAATGTTAAATGATTTAAGTTTTTGAGTCTCATTAAGATGATTCTTCATTCAAGTGATAGTCATGAAAATCTTTCTAAATATCATCTGATTAATCATAAAGATCATAATAATAATCACATCATCATCTTCTGATGCAGTCTTTCATGCTGCTTCTAGATGAAAGAACTCATTTAACATTCATATGCATACATTCAAGATTTAAAAATCGAAACGTAAGCATTTAATGAATGCAGCAAATAAGAATATTTACAACAATACACATCATTTTTTTGAACATGCATCAAGTGCATTTTCAATACATCACTTTTTCATGAAATTTTGCATCACAGCTTTGTGCTGTCTTTTTATCATGAAATTTACATGCACATTTGATGCAAATTACTTACTTCAGAATCTTAAAAGCATCAGCACTTCTTTCACTAATTTTCATGATTGAAAGCTAAAAAGAATCAGTAATGATATTTAAATGCTGAATATGCATCTTATTGTTCTTTTATTTCTAGAAGTTTTAAATGAGTCAAGCAAAAGTCTCAACATTGAAAGAACATTAAAACTCATTTTCTCACTTATCTTCTCATTCAAAGCGTTCAAGTCATTCTGAGATTCAAAAGATAAGTTCAATTTCAACGCAAAAATCATTAATAAACAGTTATGATCTTAAAGAATAAATGTTTTCTTTGCAGAGATCTGCAATTGTTAAATTACAAACTTGATCAAGAAAGTTCAGAATAAGCATTGCATATCTTGAGTACATTTTTGAGCTTATTATCAGTTTTTTTTCTTTTTTTTTCTTCACTAAGTGCATGCAGTCTATGACTATGATACTGTTTAAATGCTGTGTATATGTTAAATTACATGTATCTTGATCAAAGTCGCTGCTTTATATCTTCTTATTAATTAATCATATCGATAGTTTGTGCAAACAAGCACTTTCAATCAAACAACTTCTTTCTCTTGTGCTTTCGTTTTCTCGTCTCTTCATGTTCTTTTCACTTTACTTTTTCATTCTTAATAATCATTTTCTTGTTGCAATTCAAGTACTTTTCAAGTACTTTAACATTGTGATTCTTTCAATCTTGATGATAAACAACATCAATATAATGTTCATGTTTTTCAACTGTGCTTTTGCTTTAAGCTGTAACTGTTCTGCTCTATAATGTTTGCAGTTCAGTAGTAAGTACTTTGATGTTTGTCTCACCTTGCATATTTCATAGCATTTGTTCGAATTATTCTTTGATAATCGATGCAAATAGCTTTTAAAATAGTCATGTTTTATTTTTAGCTGTATAAACGTTGAAAATGTCAGTCTGTCTATTTTTCAAAACTTCTTTAGTGATTTGTAACTCAGATTCATTCTCGCTGTATGCTTCTGATACTGATTTTCTTTTTTGATGCTGTTGTTTCATGCAATTAGTCATTGTTCTTTTGTTTCTTTGTCTATTTGCTTTTTAATGAAGCTCATGATTGTTCTTTTTCTGATTTCAATTATTGATCTTTTTCATGTTACGTCTTTGATCAATTGATTCACTGCTTCGTTTTCAACAATATCTTTGCAACTTGATACTCACTGTATGCAAATATGACATCAATTTTGTTGCAGATTGATCAGATTTTATCATATGTTATTGAATAACTTCAAGTTAACATTGCTCTTTGCTTTTAATCTTTGCAGCGTCATTTGACTGTCTGTGTACACTTAAATTTCGCTGTTTTCAAATGTTTCTTCGCTGCATATTGCGATTGCATTGTTGATAGCTTGCAATTTCACTTTCATTATGATTATTTCATCGATCACACTTGTCACTTTGCTGCATCTAACAGACTCGTACGTGAATATCATTGTGATTTCAATTTCTGTTTTGAACTCTGCTATCTTTTTTCAAGTTTGCAATGCGTCGATGTACATCACTATGTTTTTCGTCTTTTTGACTATTGTTTTCAGTTTTCTATAATGTATATTTATCATTTCACATGTTTCATCTTTTATAAATTCGATTTGCATCTTTGTCAAATATTCAATTTTCTGATCTCATGATTTCTTGAAGTAAGATATTTCAATTTTCTGTATTAAACTAAGCATTTTATGCACTTTGTTCAATATTCAATATATTTATGTGAGTTAAGCAGTTGAACTGATGTCTTCAGTTTCTGTACATTTTTTGCAATGAATGCATTCTGATTAAAGCAATATTATTATCTCAACTCAATTGATAAAAGAAATTTAACTCAAGAATAGCAATCACGAAAATGAATTACTTAAACTATTTAAAGACAGAGCACATCATTGACATGATGCTCACGCTTCATTTCAATCATCAAGAACAGATGAGAAGCATCGTTGATATAATGTTAACAAGTGAATGAGAAGCAATTATTGCTATCTTGCAGAAGAATTCAGTTAAGACAAAAGATATACAGAAGAAATTACATAAGTTGCAAGTACTTTATGAGCTCAACGAACGTAGAAACAATGAGCTGATGCTCTGAAGAAAGATGAGAAATTTGACAAAGATGATAGAAAAGCTGATGCATCAACGCGTTGCTGCGTTGATTGTCAATCAACGCATGAAGAATCAGCTGAAGAGACTGAAAAAGATAACGAGCAGACTTGAAAAAGAGTTCATGAAGAAGAGAGAACATGTTGACAGCTGAGTGAAGAAAGTGAGCATGAAGTCAATGACATCATTTGAAAGTCATCTTATGTTCAACATCAACATATCATCATCAGTGAAAAATCATTGTGAGAAATTTGAAGTAAAGATCTTCATCAAAGAGAAATTTGAAGTAAAGAGAATCATAATGATAACAACAAAGAACATAGTGAGATGAGCGAGAGAAATTGACGTCGACAAGACACTGTCAACGTGCAAGAACATAAAGATGATGAAGAGATAATTAAGACTGCTGATATTTTGAGTCAAGATGAAAAGCAGCAAGAAAACACTGAAGAAAAACGATTTTTGAATCAAAGAGATATCATTGAATGCATGTCTGCATAAGATCAGTTTTGAAGTAGTGATACATGAGATTAAAGTCGAAGAAATGTTTAAGAACATAGAGAAGAAAGAGATAAGAACACTCATCAAGATCAACAAAGACATACATTCAAAAATGATGATCAAGAAGATTAAGTGACTCACAAAGAAGAGTGAGCAGAAGAGATACATCTCACTGATGATACATGTAGTCAGCGCTGAGATGATGAACAAGCTGATCAATGAGAGAGTATGTCATGAAATCAACATAAAGATCACACAGTTCTATAATTCAAACTGCAGAGTGCATCAGTGTCTAAAGTGTCAAGAATACAATCACAAGATGTACGAGTGCAAAAACAAGCAGAAATGCATTTACTGCATGCTGAATCATCGCTTAAAGCATTGTTCTTACAGATAGATTCAAAACATGTGAAAATGTAAAGCATGTTGAGACATACACAGAGTCTTTAACTTTCAATGTCATAAACGACAAGCTGAAAAAGAAAGAATAAAGAGAGTCACAAAGCACAAATTTCTATATCATGTTGTACGAAGACAGAGAGAACTCAAGACAGCAACATCAAAGACATTCACAAAAACATTTATCGATTTGAAATTGCTGATAAACAACAACTTGAAGAGAAAGCAGAAACGCTCAATGAATGAAAGTTATCTGCTCAGCGCAGTCGTCACATCAGAAAACACTATACTGAATCACTTGATCAAGAAGTCAAAATCAAATGAATTGAAGTCAACGTCAATCACGTCATTGTCAATGTCATTTTCTGTTGAGAATCTTACAAGTGAAGCAAGCACTTTGCAGACTCTCAAGAGAACATGAAACAGCTTAAAATGTAAACTTTAATGTTTCAGCAAAAGAAGCTTCAAATACTACAGTACAATGTTCACAAGTTCAGAAACAAGATGATGATAGTGCTACTACATAAGAAAAAAATAAAGAACTATGACATTTTAATTCTTTAAGAACTTTGACAATTTAATGACATTTTCAAAGCATACTGCTCAGCAATTGTTGACTTCATGCTGAAGAATAATGAAGATAGAATCTGTTTCTACATAAACAAGAAAATCAACAGCAACATCTGATATTCAACATGATACTTCAAAGACGTAGATACAATTATGTTATAAACATTAACAAATAATGCACAGATGACTCAGAAAGCTATACACATTCATGAAGTATACAATTCATCACTCAGAAATCATGAAATCATTCATGAAAAAGAAAATCTTTCAAACATTGAAAAGACACTGCACATGTTGAAAGAAAGCATTCTTGTAGATGATTTCAATCTGCATCATCTTACATGAGAAGAATCATTTTATTCAAGACAACATTTATTGTTGAATGAGTTAATTAAAATGATCACAAACATCAATGCATTGCTAGCATTATCTCAAGACATAATTACGAGAAATTATCAAGAATTTCAAATGACAATAAATTTGATCTTCACGACAGATGACATTATGAATCAATTAATATGATGCAAAATCAATGAAGAAATGAAAAACTTCTTAAATCATTTATTGATACAAACAATTATAGATTTCAGAGTCTGCAAAAAATCAGCGCAAAAATCACGTTGCAACTGAAAGACAATAAATAAAGAGAAATTCATCAATACTTTGAAAGAACAAATGTTGAAATCATTGTTGAATCATGAAATGAAGCATCAATGTATAAATGAATACATCAAGCAATTGCTGAATGCACTGAAGAAGATTATCAAGATTTTCACTCTTTGAGCGAAATCACACGAAATGATCAAAGCAGAATGAACGAAGAAGTGTATGAAGATCATCAAAAGCATGCAACGAATGAGAAAAAGTTGTTGAATCATCAACAACTAAACAGAGTACATTCAGACTTGTGACAAGAAGAGCAAGATCATCAGAAAGCAGAAACGCAGTGAATATTGAGAGACAATGTAGAATGTCAAACAATTCTCGAGAGAACTGTTTAAAACTGCGAAATAAGCAAGAAATGCAATTGCAAACATATTGACTTAAGCGACAATTTTCTCTCTGATTAAGTCAGAGTGCTTTGACATCATCACAACAGCACAAAATAAAGCGAAGATGATGTTTCAAACTCACTTTTCATCATCTTCAGAGATTCTCATGCTGAACACAATAGATTTCGAGTACTCGCTCTCAATTGAAGATGATGCTTCACTGATGCATCGTAAGATTAAAAGAATTATCTACAAAGTGACATTTGACAAGACATCAAGATACATAAGATACATAAATAAAATAATGCGCAGACTCGTTAATGACATGTCAGAACAAATACACTCTCTCTTTGAAAGATGTTTACAGAAGAGAATACAATTAACTCAGTTCAAGAACACAGTCACAATAGTGATGCAAAAGTCAAACAAGAAAAACTACTTCAATGCAAAAATATATAGAACAATTGCATTACTTGATACATTGAGCAAAATATTAAAATTCATCGTATTTGAACATCTGCAAAATGTCATAGAAGCTTGCAACTCAATATTGAACATTCAGATGAAAGCTTACAAGCACAAATCAATGAATACAACTTTGCAACTAATTACAGAAAAGATATATACTGTGTAAAGTGACATGAGAAAAAGAGTAGTCTCACTGCTGAGTCTGAATGAGAAGAGTGCATTTGACAATATGATGCACAGCAAACTTTTCATGACATGAAGAAGAGAAAAGTTTCTAGACTGCTTCTCAAGTTTGTGAAGAACTTTCTGAAAGATCGACGCATCACGATCACAATTGATGATTACACGATGATGAAATGCAGCGTGAATGTCAACATATCACAAGATTCTTCACTATCATTGATATTATATCTGTTCTACAATGCGAACTTGTCAGAAGCATGTGATGACATCAAGCTGAGAATCAGCTTCACAAACTTCGTGAATGACATCAATATCTTGACATACAAAGAATTTATAAAACACAACTGCAGAGTTCTTAGCGAGATTTATAATAGATGCGAACAGTGATCAAAAACGCATGACATCAAATTCTTGATGACAAAGCATAAGCTGATTCACTTTACAAGAATTTTTAAATGATTCAATATGAAAGTTGATGTAGAGTTAATAAAACATCAAGTCAACTTAAAATCAAATATCAGAATCTTGAGAGTTTAATTGAATCTCAAGCTGAGATGAGTGACTCACATGCATCATGTTGAAGCAAAACTAGTGATTAAACAAAAAATCATGCAGACAATCATCAAGTCTACTTGAGATTCATCAATAATAATGAATAAGCAAATATACTTCGCGATGACGCGCTCTCTGCTTAGTCACGAAGTCATCATATGATATACATCATAAAGAGTGAAAGATCATTGAAAGAATCTAAACATTAAGCTGAGATTAATGCAAGAAAGAGCATTGTAACAGATCATCAACGTTTATTGTGCAACATTAACAAAGATTCTACAGATGAAAATAAACATGACATTGATAAATGTTCACTTACAAAAACTGATACAAAGATCGATAATAAACATGAACTCTTGAAAATCAGATGAGATTATCAAGATGACAATGCATCAAATTCACAACGACTTGATACTCAAAAGAGATTGAAAATCAAAGCTGTGCAAAACATTTCTACAACTGAAGCGAAAGTGAATGAAAGAAACACTTGAGCAGACAAAGATGAATTGAAGTCATCTCTACACAGCGACTTTCTGATCAGAATCATTGAAGATAGTTATAGTTGCAAACAAGAAAATGTTAATAAGATAATACAATCTCAACATGTTCACATTGAAGCAAAGAGTTTACTTAAATGATAGTGACAGCAGAGACAATGTTACAGCGATCGTGATGAGAATAAATTGAAAGTTAAATAAGAGACTAGAGAAATCAACATTAATCATCATTCATCATGATAAGCTGAAAGAATTAGTCACGAAGACGAAACATCTTGCAGACGTAGTGACAGTGAATCAAGAGTGTCATGAAAAGATATATAAAGTATACAGTGATAATCAGACTTCTCTGAAAACAGTGAAAGTCATGATATCAATAAAAGATCAGACACGTCTGCAACGAGTTCAGATCACGTATGAAAGCATTTGATTTTAAGAAGTTATGCTGAAGTTACATTGAGTGACAAAACATGCAGAAGTACTTGAAAATAAAGCGATGAACAAGATGATTGATGATGCACATGATTTGTCTTTATTGCTGACTGAGTGTCAGCGCATTGAAGTGATGATGAGACTGATGCTCATACAGAAACAAATCAGACAAACATAAAAAATAGTCTGAAAAGAGAGATTCAACGCAGCTCATTTTCAGTATCTGACATCAGAGATGACACATCAACATCTGCAACTGCACAAGAATCATGCAAAGTCTTACAGTGCATTATTGACGCAGCTATGCATAAGAAAAATTGACTTTAATCAATTTCTACATAAGAGACAAGTACTCAATGTTGCTATGATGATGTGCAAGTGCAACAGAGATCAAATGTTGATCAAGCACATTTTATTAACATGTTTTAAATGAAAGATAGAATGAAAGATAATGCAATGCAAAAAGAACATCACGAACTTGAGAAAGCTTCTAGAAATCATAAGCGTGATGACAGCAATCATTTAATGATACTTTTGACAAGCATACTGAATCAATTTCAGACTGTGACATCATTAAAGAATCAAATAAAAGAGAGAAAAAGTAAAGAAGAAACAAGCTTATACAGTTCTTGCATTGAAAACAGTTACAGTATAGAGTGCAGAAAAAAGCGATAGTAGATATGAAAAGAGCGCTATGCTAGCGCAGCGCTCGCTACAATATATAGAATCTCGCATAGACTCATAATGAGTGTTGAATCAAGTAAGAATCAAAAATATATATATATATATATATATATATTTATGTAAGCTTCTTTTTGCAATTCCTGACTTTTTGAAACAACTTCATTGTTAACTTATTTCAATTCAGATAATTTGTCACGTTCAAATTCAGATTCAATTCAATGATGTATTAAGATGAGTATGATATGAGTATTCACTTTCTTGTTGAATGTTTTTTCAATAATTCAACTATTTTAATTGCATAGTTCTTGCATTTTTAATCTAATTATACTTTCACTGACGAAATTTCAGTCTTTATTTGCATGACTTTTATGAGTGATGTTTGAAATGCTTTTAGTATCTTTCATAATGCTGCATTCTGCAGCTTGCGAAATTTGATTGCGTGACTTTTTTGATTGTTTCATCAGATTTTGATGTCATAGTCACTAATGATTATGATGCATGCTAGATACAACTGTCTTTCTGACTTTGCATTTAGTTCTCACTCACTATTCATTAGTTTAAAGAGTAAGTGTAGCGTTCTTGTGACTGCAACGATTAGACTGATCATCAAGTTGAGTTTTCATATCTACATTCTGACTTGACTCGATTACTTGAGTTGAATCTTCTGACTCGACTTGATATTGATCTTGAGTCAGAATTCGATTCGAATTCTCGATTCAACTCATCAAGCAATTGAAAATGATATTAAATATCAAGATTTACTATTTTTGAATCTATTACATCATTATATTTGAAAGTCTTTCATGCAACAAATGAATCTATTTCTCTTCTCGTTGTTTGCATTATCTTGTTGCATTATCAATAAAATATATTGTATGATGTCTGATTCTGATAAAACATACGAATTGTCAAGATCTTCAATCGAGAAAGAGTTTAATTTCTCAATCGTTCATTCATTTACTTTCAGTAGTCTTCATTCTAATGAATTCGCAAGTCAAGATTTACGAAACATCAATCGTGCTTTCGTCAAAAAGAAACAAACTCTTCAAGAAGTGATGAATAGAATTTATTATGATACTTCTCTTCTAATATTAAGAGAGAATAATTAGTATGTTGAGTGAAGTGCTGATATCAATGCTCAATTTCAACAATGATGACTACAGATGTCTGTTGATGAAAGTGTTATCAACAAGACTCAAAAAAAGATAAATAATTCACTTTGAGTCAAGAAGATTGAAGTAAATAAACAATTCAGAATCTGAAACAAGTTTATTCAAATGATCTTGACGTTGAAAGAATATTCTAAGATTTCATGCAAGAATTGTCTTAAAATTCTAAATCATTCTACAGCTATTGATGAATCTAGTACAATCAATATGATCAAGCATCTTAAGACAAATGCTTGCATGAAACGATTTGAACGAAAACGACTCAACTCTCTTTCACAGATGAAGATATTTTTCAGTCGTGTAAGTTTAATATGATAATGCAAATAAATAGTGCAAAGTTGATGCATTTATAAAAGAAAAGTCATATTGACTTATCATCTCAATTCAATCAACAAAATTGAGAAAAGATATTGTGCAAGATTTTTGTTGCACTGAATTTGTTTTTTTGAATCATTGAAAATGAGCATTTTCGACAGTTACTACAAATGCTTCGTTCAGAGATTACTCTCGTTCATTGCACTAAATTGTCAAGCATGATTTTCTTGAAATATGATGAAATTCATGCAAAGATAAAGCAAGATTTAAAAGAGTCACGACAGATTTCTATTGCATTGAATGCATGATCTAGTTCTCAAAAAGTCGCTTATCTGAGAGTTTTGATATATTGAATGAATGCTACATTTCAATATCATGAACATTTCATTGAATTTACATCTTTTTAAGTTGAGCATACTGATCATCATTTAATGCAAGAGTTGTTCAAAATTTTAAATACATACAACATTAAGAACAAGCTTTTTGATGTTGTTATCAATAATGCAAGCAACAATGACACTTTAAAGAAGAAGCTTGAAAGAGCACTCAGTCAACGTGACATTTCATGAAATAGAGCACAAAACTTGATATCTTGTATGACTCATATCATTAATCTAGTGACTCAAGAGTTTATCAAAGCTATTGAATCAGAGACTTTGAATAACAATTTCACTGTGTCATTAAATAACGATCAAGTTGAGAATGTAATCACAAGCAATAATTTTTGCATTGTTGTCAAGAAGATATTTATCAAGTTGATAATGCAAAAAGATAATGCATTTACTAATCAGTGAAACAGATTTGCGCTCTTACTATTGTCATCAACAGTTCTTCTCAATGAAAGCTTCGCTTTCTAAAGCTTCAAGTTACAAGATCTTGAAAATTAATACAAGACATTTATATTTGCTAAAACTCTATCTATTTGATGCTTCGACGTGCATATCAACTGCATGACATAATTAATATATAAATCGAGAAATTCTTAACAGATGCAAAGATTCAAGCTATTCGATTAAAGAAGAATGAATGATCACTAGTATTACTTATTGACAATATGTTAAATTCTTTCTACAAGTTAACTTTGATTGTGTCTAAAATCATTAATGTTGATATACATTTAGAATTTTGAATGTTTGATACTCTTTTCAATCATCTCAATGTTATTGAGATGATAGTACGCAATAATGCATGTACTTCACAAGCACTTGTTCTTCAAGCTTGCAAACTAACTTCTAACAAGCTTGCAAAGTACTATTTCAAGATGAAGAGTAAAGATGAACTAATATACAATCTCGCTATAATTTTAAATTCTACTCAAAAGCTGAATTTGTATCAAGATTGAGATGCAAATGAGAATGATTCTCATTTTTATTACAACAAGTACAGAAAAGAATTCAAGAACTATTTTCATCATCATTATGAAGAGAAAACTACAACTGCAGAAGTCAGAGCGCAAGTGACTAGTGATGTTAATCAAATAATGCAATATGATAATGCAATTGATTATTTGTTAACAATGTTATAGTTTGTTGTGATGACTACACAAACTCTTCTTCAAAGAACTCAACGTCGCTCTGTATCTGTTAGTGAAGATGATTAATATCTTCGCACTGATGCTATTATCAAGAAGTTTTCAACATGAGAGTATTGAAGAGACAACGTCTTGAATTATTCAAGATTGACTCAAATGACTAAGAATGTTCTTTCATGTTCAATATTTTTTATAAATATTGAATGAACATTCAGTCTTGCAAGAAGAGTTTGTTGATGAAATTGATCACAAATGACTTCAGAATCAGTTGAACAGATAATGCTTCTCAAGTATTATAATTGTATCATGAACTTGAATTCTGAAAAGACTATCATCGAAGCATAAAATATTTATCACAGAGAAGAAGATGAAGATAATGTGATTGATGAATTTGATGATTCTTTCAAGACAAATTTGCAGAATGTTTTACATTCTATTAATGTTTAAATATTTAATATCATTTCATTTGAAGTTGCTTTTGCATTGTTAATGTATGTAGTATGATAACATAGTTATGAGATAATGCAAAGAGATAATACAGTTCATAGAGTGTATTGCTATGCTAGATAACTTGATCTGATCAAGATATCATGAATGCTATTTCTATTCATGATTCAACTGAATTTCAAGATTGCACATTCAAGTCTTCATGAGTATCAAATCTCTTTGCTGAAGAATTACTTGCTTAACATGAATAGCAAGAAGATTGCTATCTGCATATGTAAAGCATTATATCAGTAAGTGTTGTAAAACATCAATGATAATGCAAATGAGTAATGCACTTACTGACAAGAAATTCACATAGAAACGCTTCTGTAATCTTCTGAAGAGCAAGCAGTGTTGAAGTCTGAATTTTATAGTTTACATCGCTCATTTTCTGATTCATCTTGTTCATATTAATCTCATTCTGCATGATTTCGCGAACTATTCTTTCAAATGAAATCTTCAATATCAACAAATCTGCATCTCTCTGATAACAACGTATCTCTTGAAGTGCAATGATTTCTGACTTTCATTTTCTCTTTGACTGTCGCGATAAATTAGCTGTTAATAGCTTGATGCATTATCTGTTTACATTATCTTTTGAATTCTATTGATCTTGCTTTCAGATAGAGTCTTTAAGTCTGCTCTTGATTCATTCATGATTCAATTATTTGATGTCATATCATCATGAGTTGAGATTCTTAAATCATCATACAATGCGTCTTTAAACTTTCGTTCTAAATCAAGTCTGTCAGCAATACGCAACAAGAAATGCATTATTTAAATGCATTATCTGTTTGCTTGCAATGAGTCATGATGTATATCAACTGACAACGATTTGAAAAATTGAGACTATTGAGTTTAGTGAAAGCAAAGTGAAGTACAATGTAAACAAGAGATGATGACTGTTGACTGTGTTTATAATAGAATCAATATGATGAATGTTTTGATATTAGCATTAATATGATGAATGTGTTGATTGCAGCTTTAAGATGATGAATAAATTCTAACATTCAGCTTTAACTTTAATTTTACTTACATCTCATCTCACATCTATTCTAATTCTAACTTTATCTATGCTCAACGTCTATTTTAACTCTAACTTTTTCTACATCTCACATTTATTCATTGCACTTATCTATTGTGACTAAGTTCATTAGAAAAAGCACTTCAACATCACTATCAAATAAGAAGATTGTTATGCATTATTTATATGCATTATTATTGAGACTAATCAAAATCGCAGAATGTTCAATCTATTAATCAAGTTGCAGTCAATTGCAAGTAGAAATCATGCAATGAGATGAAACAAAGATCAGAAAACTCTTTATATCAAACAAAGTGCAGATTGAGTGATTTTTTATAAACAACTCATCAAATTGAGAAGCATCAGCATTTATCAGAAAGTCATCAAAGCAAAGCAGATGAAAATAAAGAACAATATGCGAAATACGATCACGAATGATTGAGTGAGAAAGAGTTTGCATGATAATGCATTTGAGTAATGCATATGTGTTTCAAAAGCTGATTGTATAATAGCTCAATGCTTTAAGACGAATTTGATGAAGAAGACGAGAAAGAAGAAGACTGCAAAGCAAACGAAGCTTAAAGCAATAGTCATGAAGACGACGTTCAATACTACTTCTACTGTCAATGTATGTACTGTGTTTGATGTGAAAGACAAGACTAATGTATGCATTAAACTATTGCACAACAAGATGAACTTGGAAAAAACATGTCAAGATACATGATATTTACTATTGAATTAATTCAGTAATGCATTTTACATCATGAAGAATTGAATGAATTGAAGATGATGAATGATTCAGATGTCATACAAGAATTCAACAAATTCATGAGCGCATTTTCGAATGAAAAAAATGCGATTGATCGAAAGATAGTTAATTCACTAGATTCATCAAATGATGAATCTGATGATATCATTAAGATTGACGACGATGACAAGAAGATGAAATTTAGCAAGAGAAATGATGATGCAGATATGATTGAGAACGAGAACGAGTACAAGAAGAAGTACAAGAAGAAGTACAAGAAGAAGAAGAAGAAGAAGAAGAAGAATGATGAGATAATAGTGATCTCAGATTAGCAGTAGTAAATGAACAAGCATGAATTTTCTTCAATCAATTGCATTATTCTGTTGCATTATCAGACACTCAGATAAATATTAGTAGTACTTTGCTTCATGTCTTGATGAGTTGAATTGAAAATTTCAAGTCAATACTTAATTTCAATTCTCTAACTCAACTCAATTACTTAAGTTGAATCTTCTGATTCAACTTAAATACTTGAGTTAAGAATTCTGACTTGAATCAAGTCTTAACGAGTTGAGAACTCGACTTGACGCGATCAGTCTAGCAACGATTTTCGTTTGCACATACATCTTGAAGTTGAGCTTTCGATTCAGTCATACTTCTAATCATCATATGCAGATCTTCGATTTTACGACTGTGTCATTAAGTAGCATAATTGTTTGATTGAATGTCACTTTGTGACTTTCAAAATGAATCAATTCGAATTTTGAGTTATTGAATTGCATTGCATTTTCATTCGCTCATGTAAATGCGATTTTCGTCATCTTTTTCAGCTTTTTCACGTTCTTGTCAATGCTCTTTTCTTCAATGTATAGTGCAATGTCGTCAATGTAGCTGAATGACTGTAGATTTTCAATTCTTACGCGAATCTTTGAAAATAAGTTTTGAATGTAAATTAGAAACAAAATGAGCGAAATAAATGATTTTTATAATATTTCTGTGAAAATTTTCTTTGACTTCTGATATTCTTCATCAAATGCTAAGTCAATGATTCAATTTTGTAAGAAGCATTTTACTCAGTTGATCAAATTGATTATTATCTTCTGTTTGATTAAGATCTTGATCAGCTGTTTCAACGTCACATGATCAAAGACATTTTTGATGTCTAGCAATAAACATGTAAGCGTGTTTTCGTGACTTTTTGTCATTTGCACGTCATGTACTAGATTTAGTACTGCGTTTATAGCTCATCTTTGTTTTCTGTTTCTCATTTGATTGAAGTCTAGCAGCTTCTCATTCATTTTCGCTGTGTATGACAATTGCATCGCTATTAGCTTTTTCGCTATCTTGTCTAAGCAGTTTAGTAGTGTGATAATTCTATATGTCTTTGAAATTAAATTATTCAATTTATTCAATTTTTTCAGAATGATTTCTGTGCCTTCATGTCATATCTTTAAATGATAGTCACTTTTAATCAGATTCAAATACATCAGATTGAAAATTTTCAATACACTTTTGTATGCTCACTGCATGATTACAAATGACATATCATCTGATTTGAGTGCTTTTCTGAGTGTTGAAGAGTTAATAGCATGCTTAATCTTTCTCTTGATAATTCTTGATCACTGTATACTTTCATTTAATAGTAAATTCTTATTGATTTGAACTTTCAAAGATGATAAATACATTGCTTTCAAGAATGTCTTGCACTTTTCATTGAATTCAGTTTTCAACTTCTTTTGCACATTCTGTATTGAGAATAGCTTTTCAATTAGTCGTGATTTGATGAACTTGTATGTCTGAAACACTTTCTTTTCTTCAACTTTGTTCAGAAAGTTGATTCAAAATTGGTTTTTGATCAACTTTATTGCATCATGATATGAATTTTGCATTTGCATTATCTCTATTCATGCATCATCAGTTTTGCATCTTTTTCAAATTCGCTTTCTTGATAACAGTGCTTTTTACATTTCAATGAGTTTGTCGTTTCATCAGAGTTTCAATTTTGCGCATATTCGCTGTTTAAATACAAATAACTTCATTGCACTCTTGATGCATTCAATTAAGTAAATGACTTTTGTCTTTAGATTAATAGTTCTTTGTATTTTGATAATCATTTCATTCTTTATCTTTTGTAAGTGCATATTAAATTTCTTTCAGTTGACTTTTTGCAAGTTGTATGATGCATTTAGCAAGTTTTCGATCAATTTCATCTTTTCTGTGTCTATTGTAAACAGAATTACTTCATGATTGAACTCTGTGTTTGCATCTTCATTCACATGTCAGTTCTTGATGTAGTTTTGCACACTTCTTGATGCAAAAGTTAAATCAATTACTGAACTTAATCTTTTGAAATAACTGTGATAAGTATTTATATTCAATGTATTAATCAGATTGCAATCATGCATTTTTACTTAGTTTACTAATGCTTTCGTTCTAATGAAATTTGCAATCTTCACGTTTCATTAACTATGATGCACATTAAAGTCTTCTGCAATAATAACTTTTTGATCATTGTTTAGTCTAATCTTTGCTAACTGTCAGAATCATGTCTAAATGATACAATCAATGAAGATCAGAATTGATAGTGCTTGATCTTTAGAAATAGCTATAACTGAATATTAAGAATACAGAAAAAGATTGATACAAAAGCTTCTATTTATATAATGTTCAAAGACTGCGCTAAACTTGAAAGAAATGTGTTTGTGACATGAAAAGAATGTTATGTAGATGAACAAGATGTTGATGAAAGAAAAGAGTGTTGAGAAAGAAAAAGAATGTTGAGTCATATCTGAGTCAAACCTGAATCAGATCTCGACTAAATCGTTGACTAGCTCTAATCATTACACAAAGAACTCGCTAGCGTTCACTGTGAATTGATTAAAACTTCAGTCTTGTTCAGTCTTATTAATCTTGATACACTCGTAACATTACTCTTTTCTTTGAAAATTTATATTTGCATGAATGTAGTTCACTTGCTCGCTTTTTGTTGATAGTTATTTCGATATTTAGCGCGATTCGTTTAAATATAGCTTATGAAATTCGTTTAAAACTTTCTTTAAGTCATTGAATTCTTCTTTATTGACATAGTATCATTCATCATTTCTATCTAGATTCATTTATTTGACTTTGTACTGTATTCAATCTTGATAGCATCTGAAGTTCAATATATCATTTATCTTTCAATGTTTATCATCTTTGATAGTGATTGATCTGAGTGATTCTGAATGCTGTTCTGATAGAAGATCTTCTGAATATGATCACAGTAGCTTCGAGCTGAACATTGAATGCAGATGCTTTATGCTGACTGATAAATGAAGATGATAGAAAATACTCACTTTAGCAGTGATTTGATAAAGATTCAGCTGTTTATCTTTCAAATCTTTGCAAAGTCTTGTTGTCTTGACGTTTCTGAAAGATAGTCAAACTCAGTCATTTACTTTATAAATGACGTTTCGTCTATGTTTATTGATTTGAACTTCAATGATCAGCTTCGTTTTTTTCAATTGTTGATGATCAAAGTTCAGTAGCTTTTTCATTTGAATGATAATATCATTTGCTTTTCTAGCTTCAAGTCGTTCACAAGTTGTTTCATAGTCAATCATATTTGAATCAAAACTCATTCAAGAGTGAAATTCTTTATTGAAGTAAAAGAGAATCATTGAAGTGATTGAGAAGATCTTGAAATTGTCGCTGAATTTTATCACAGATATTCAGTCGTTCTGCATGTAATTGCAGTAAATTCTAAGTTCGCGTTTAACGTCTTGATTGACTCATTTCAATTGATCATTGATCTCAGAATGATAAACTGTGAATAAACTAGCTGTGATTCTCAGTCACTTGCAAAGACTTTTTCATATAGTCGATATGAATTGAAAGTCTCTGTTCAAAACAATAGAACTGAGTAAATCATGCAGTTAATAAACGTTTCATAACATGATTCAAATCATTTCTTCGACTGAGATGTCATCATTTTCTCAATGACAGAAAACATAGTGATGTTTTTTGATGAGATAACATATTATTGTGCAAATAACATTATAATCTTCTGACAGAAATAGTTCAGTGATGAAGTTCATAGCTATATCTTTTCAGCATTTCTGTGAAATCAAGAGAGAATAATAAAGTTCATTGATGCTGTTTCTAGAAGCTTTGCTTCGCTGACAAGCATGACAGTTTTAAATGTATCATTGAATAGTAGCTCAATGATCTGATCAATAGTAGAAATGCTGAACTAGATTAATGATTCATTCATTGTTGAGATGAAAGATTGAAGATTGATCATGCACTTCTTGTAGTAATTTCGTATGCATGTTCTCAGAGACTCATAGTAGATCTTTTCTAAATAGAACGTCGTCAATGATTTCACAGTTCTTCAGTTTAGTGATATGAAATTTGAGCTTTTTTCGTTCATAGCTTGTCTATATTTGCTGCAGAACTTATCTGTTTAATTGATCATTTATACTCGTTGATAGAGATTTGCTTCTGATTCAATAAATAAAACATCGACTTTATTAAAAGTCAGAATAGTCTGAAAACAATCTTCAAGACACTGAGCTGATTCAGAGACGTTCGCTAAAAGCATTCTGATTAGAGCATCAATCTTAATGTTCATTTTGCCTGATTTAAAGATGATCTGAAAGTTGAACTTCAATAGAATGTTCAGATAGTTGACTTGTTATCAACTCAACTGTTTGTTTTTCATGAAGATCTTTAAAGTCTGATGATCAATGAACATTTGAATGAATAGTTCAATGCATTTCAGCTCAAGTCATCAGTGTTTGAAACATTAAATAATGACTAGCAATTTCTTATCATAAATATGATAATTGATTTCAGCGAGAATTATGCTTTTGCTGTAGAAGATCATCAAATGAAGAACTTTCTCATCATTATACTGAGATAGTATTTCATCTTTTACATAGTTTGAAGCATTAATCTTCAGAATAGCTTGTCGTTTAAGATCAAAGTGACGAAGTACTGAGACTAAGCTGACTTGTTTCTTTAGATTGTCAAAAGCTTGAACACAGATCTTGTTTTAAACAAAAGATGTGTTTTTTCTAGTCAGCTGAGTGAATGATTTAACTAGCTTTGAGAAGTTCTTAATGAAACGATGATAGAAGTTAACAAATTTCACGAAGCTTTGAATTTCTTTTAAATTGATCAAAGTGATTCAGCTGATTATGACTGTCACTTTGCTGAAATTCATATGAAGATCTAATTCTGATACAATGACTTCTAGAAAAACAGTTTCTTCTACATTGAATTTGCACTTTCAAATATTTATTTGCAGTTCAGCTTTGCATAGTCGACTCAATACTAGTTTGACGTGATTTCTATGTTTCTTTCTCATTTTGCTATAGATGAGAATGTCATCTAGATAGACTTGACAAAAGTCGTTCAGAAAGTCTCATAGCACGTTATTCATATATTGCTGAAAGAAGATCAATTCATTAGTCAGTTTGAATGATAGCATCTTGTATTTATATGCTTCTAAAGCAGTGATCAAAATGATGTAATTCTCATTATTGAGATGCATTTAAAGTTTGTTGAACGCTGATATGATGTTCAATCTAGTCAGATGCTTGCAACTCACTATTTTATCAATAATTTCATTTATCAACAATAGAGAATATCTATTTCTTTTGAAAATGACATTTAGCTTTCAATAGTTTATGCAGAATCAAAGATCTTCATTTGCTTTAAGAGTGAATAAAACAGAGAAGAAATAGAGAATCTGACTAAAAGAAATGAATTTCTTTGACAGATTCTTGTTTAAATACTTCTTTACTTTCAGAAGTTTGACAGAGAACATTTGATAGATTTGACAGTGAGAAAATGTTGAATCACTGATGAGCTCAATTTTATAATCATAGAAGCAATGAGAGAGTAGTTTATTTGATTGAGCTCGATCAAAAACATTTAGAAACTTATGATATTTTGATGACAGCTTCGCTTTAATATCTTTCAAATTCTGAGTCATTTCATTGATTAAAGAGACGTTTAAAGCGTTCAAATTGCACTGAGTATTGTACGTGATTTTTCTATTAATGTCTGTCATGAATAGAGCAAAGATTTCAGTCTGATTCTTTCTTAAATGATTCAACAGTGTTTTAAATGAAGCTGCATTTATGCTTTGAATTGAGAATGACTCTTTCTGAGCAGTGATTGAAATGAGTCGTTTGAGCATCATAAAGATTTTCGTCTGAGTGATTGAAGAGAACGAATTTAATCGCAGTTAACTTAAGTGCTTTGAATTGAGCGAGATCAAAAAAATCGAAATAGAAGTATTTAATTGATTCAAAAAAACAATAACGTCGTTTTGCATATTCAATAATATTTCATTCTTGTTCATTTAAAGCTTACTTAATATAACTTCGTGATGATCAATATCAGCTATTAACATTGATACAGTCAATTTCTTATGACTTTTGATAATGAGATTGAATAGAATTTTATGAGTGATGATCTTCTTAAATATCTTTTCATCATAATCTCTTATTAGCTTCTCTTTTGTCAGTGATATAAATTAAATTCTCAGTTTCTTGCATACTTTATTCACTAGATTAGAATGTATGATCATGTAAATGACTGAATCACTGTTTATTAAAGAACGAAGGCTGAAAGATTGATTCTGAAAGATAAGATAAGCATTAATTAGAAACGACTTTTCAAAGTAATTTTCTTTCAATAAAATTTCGTCTAGTTTGCACAAAGATATAATCTCTATCTTTTTGATAACTTTTGAAGAGATGACTAGTTTTTTGAATCGAAATTCGAATTGAAATCAAAGTGATCATATTCATTATTCACTGCATTAATTTTAGTAGATTGATTCAAGCACTCTTTAAAGCTATGATCTGATTTATGACATATAAAACAGATTTCAACTAAAACGTCTACTTTCTTGACGCTAGTTAAAATCGCGTCGCGCGACTTTAGCTGATCAGACTTCAAGTAATTAACTGACTGAGTGACAATAGTCACTTTATGAAAGATAGTCTTAGAAAAATCATTGACGCGTTTAATCTTGTTCTTGATTTCTCAAATGACTCGCTGATTATTATTCAAATGAATCAGATAGAAATGAATTTCTGTTACAAGTGTATCAAGATCAATAAGACTGAACAAGACTGAAGTTCTAATCAATTCGCAGTAAACGCTAGCAAGTTCTCTGTGTAATGATTAAAGCTAGTCAATGATTTAGTCAAGATCTGACTCAGATTTGACTCAAATATGACTCAACATCTTTTTTTCTTTCTCAACATTCTTTTCTTTCATCAACATCTTGTTCATCTACATCATCTTCTTCTCATGTCACAAACACATTTCTTTCAAGTCTAGCGCAGTCTTTGAACATTACATAAATAGAAGCTTTTGTATCAATCTTCTTCTGTATTCTTAATATTCAGTTATAGCTATCTTTAAAGATCAAGCACTATCAATTCTGATCTTCATTGATTGTATTATTTAGACACGATTCTGACATTATATTAAGAATTTGTTAATCACATGATACTGATCTCATTACTCATTCAACATACTCGTACAGACAGAATGAGTTTAAAGAAATTCATTTATCTGATGATCAATGACAATTGAAAGACAGAACAACACTAAAGAATTAAATAAAATCAACGATGAAACTGTTTGAATTGCTAGACTACTTATCACTCATTAAGTATGCAAAGTTCACTTGATTACAAGAATCATGATAAAGAATCTTCGTGAATTGCTCAAGAATTAAATCGATCGATAGATTCAATGATAAAGAATCTTCGTTATTTGCTAGAGAATCAATCAAATCAATCAATAAACAAATCTCATTTTCTTTGTTGAAGATTGAATCTCACTTCATACATCTTTCTTCTTCAATTATCAAGCATCGTCATTTGTTTAATTCTCTTTCAAACAATTCTCATCATGTTTAATCATTCGTTTACTGAAGAGTGTTCTGAAGAATTTCGAAATCATTTCTCTCAAATCTCTGATGCTGATTCATTGAAATCATCAAGCGCTGCATCATTCATTCATGAAGATGATGAATCATTCATTGAAACAATAATATTCTTTGTGTTCTACAAAATCTGAAAGACTCAAAGTCTAGCTCTTGATGAAGAAACAAATCAACTCTACAAGTTAAATAAACAACAAGAAGATAAAATCAAAGAGTTGAAGACTAAACTTTAAGCTAAAGAAAACACTTCTTCTACGTTCATTTACTCTGAGCGTTCTAGATCTCAAAAAATACCTGATTCTTCGCTGTTTACTGATGAAAAGAACTCTACTTAAGAGAATTGATACGGAAAAATTCAGAATAAACTAGAGATCAACATCGATCTCTTTTCTAATGAATGAGTCAAATTGAGCTATATACATTCTAGATTATTCAATGACACAGCTGAGATCACTCAAGCTAGATGTAAACATGACTATGTCAATCTTTATAAGATTGTCAACGATTTTTTGAAAGAGTTAACTCAGTTGTTCAATGACTTGAATAAGAAAGTCAACTTTCGTAAAGAATACTACAACTTAATTCAAGAATTCAAGAAATTCAATGAATTTTATACTCAGTTTCAACGTTTATCTTTCTATCTAGACTATCACAAGAAGTAACTGATCGCTGATCTGAAAGATAAAATACACTTTCATCTTCAATTCATTTGAGTAGATCAACTAGTTCAATCTGCTTCTTTAAAAGAAATTCATTTCTATTTGATTTGTTTGAATAATGATCAGCGAGTCATTCAAGAGATCAAGAACAAAATCAAACGCGTCAATGACGTTTTAAAGACTATCTTTCATAAAGTAACTATTGTCACTCAGCTATCATTTAATCATTCAAAGTTTGATCATTTAAAGTCGCGTGACGCGATTTTAACTAACGTCAAAAAAGCAGATATTTTAGTTGAAAGCTGTTTCATATGTCATAAATCAGATCATAGCTTTAAAGAGTGTCTCAATCAATCTACTAGAATTAATGCAGTGAACAATGAATATGATCGTTTCAATTTTGATTCGAATTTCAATTCAAAAAACTAATCATCTCTTCAAAAGTTATTAAAGAAATAAAGATTATATCTTTGTGCAAACTAGACGAAATTCTATTGAAAGAAAATTACTTTGAAAAGTCGTTTCTAATTAATGCACATCTCATCTCTCAGAATCAATCTTTCAATCTTCGTTCTTTAATAAATAGTGATTTAGTCATCTACATGATTGTACATTCTAATTTAGTCAATAAAGTATGTGAGAAACTGAAAATTTAATCTATATCACTGACAAAAGAGAAGCTAATAAGAGATTATGATGAGAAGATATTTAAGAAGATCATTACTCATAAAATTCTATTCAATCTCATCATTGAAAGTCATAAGAAATTGACTGTATCAATGTTGATAGCTGATATTGATCATCATAAAGTTATATTGAGTAAGCTTTGAATGAATAAAAACGAAATATTACTGAATATGCAAAACGATGTCATTGTTTTTTTCAATCAATTGAATACTTCTATTTCGATTTTTTCAATTCTCTTTGATTGCATTCAAGTTAATCGCGATCATCTTCATTCTCTTCAATCATTCAGACTAAGATCTTTATGATGCTCAAACGACTTATTTCAATCATTGCTCAGAAAGAGTCATTCTTGATTTAAAGCATAAACGCAGCTTCATTCAAAACACTGTTGAATCATTCAAAGAGAAACAAGATCAAAGTCTTTGCTCTATTCATGATGAACATCAATAAAGAAATCGCGTACAATACTTAGTGTAATTTGAACGCTCTAAACATTTCTTTGATCAATGAAATGACTCAGAATTTGAAAGATATTAAAGTGAAACTGTCATCAAAATATCATGAGTTTCTAAATGTTTTGAATCGAGCTCAATTGAATAAACTACTTTCTCATTGCTTTTACAATCATAAAATCGAACTCATCAGTGATTCAACATTTTCTCACTGTTGAGTCTATTAAATGTTTTCTGTCAAACTTCTGAAAGTAAAGAAGTACTTAAACAAGAATCTGTCAAAGAGATTCATTACTTCTAGTCAGATTTTCTATTTTTTCTTCGTTTTATTCACTCTTAAAGCAAATGAAGATCTTTGATTCTGCATGAACTATCAAAAGCTAAATTTCATTTTCAAAAGAAATAAATATTCTCTATTGTTGATAAATGAGATCATTGATAAAATAATGAGTTGCAAGCATCTGACTAAATTGAACATCATATTAACATTCAACAAACTTTGAATGCATTTTGATAATGAGAATTACATCACTTTTATCACTGCTTTAGAAGCATATAAATACAAGATGCTATCATTTGAACTGACTAATGAATCAATCTTCTTTCAGCAATATATAAATGACATTTTATGAAACTTTCTGAACGACTTTTACCAAGTTTATTTAAATGACATTCTCATTTATAGCAAAATGAGAAAGAAACATAGAAATCACGTCAAACTAGTATTGAATTAACTACATAAAGCTGAACTGCAAATGAATATTTGAAAGTGCAAATTCAATGTAGAAGAGACTGTCTTTCTAGAAGTCATTGTATCAGAACTAAATCTTCATATGAACTTCAGCAAAGTGATAGTCATAGTCAGCTGAATCACTTTGATCAATCTAAAAGAAATTCAAAGCTTCATGAGATTTGTTAACTTCTATCATCATTTCATTAAGAACTTCTCGAAGCTAGTCAAATCATTCACTTAGCTGACTAGAAAAAATACATCTTTTGTTTGAAATGAGATTTGTGTTCAAGTCTTTGACAATCTAAAGAAACAAGTCAGCTTAATCTCAGTACTTCATCACTTCAATCTTAAACAACAAGCTATTCTGAAGATTAATGCTTTGAACTATGTAAAAGGTGAAATACTATCTCAGTACAATGACAAAAGAGTTCTTCATTTGATGATATTCTATAGCAAAAGCATGATTTTCGCTGAAATCAATTATCACATCTATGACAAGAAATTGCTAGTTATTATTTGATGCTTTAAACATTGACAACTTAAATTAAAATGCATTAAACTATTCATTTAAATGTTCATCAATCATCAGACTTTGAAAATCTTCATGAAAAACAAACAGTTAAGTTGACAATAAGTTAACTATCTGAACATTTTATTGAAGTTCAACTTTCAGATCATCTTTAAATCAGATAAAATGAACACTAAGATTAATGCTTTAATCAGAATGTTTTTAGCAAACATTTCTGAATCAACTCAATGTCTTGAAGATTATTTTCAGACTATTCTGATTTCTGATAAAGTTGATGTTCTATCTGTTGAATCAGAAGCAAATTTTTATCAATGAGTATATATGACAAATCAAACAGATGAGTTCTGCAGCAAATATAAACAAGCTATAAATGAAAACAAGCTCAAATTTCATATCACTAAACTGAAGAACTGCAAAATCATTGACAACATTCTATTTAAAAAAGATCTACTGTAAGTTTCTGAGAATATGCACACGAAATTACTACAAGAAGTGCATAATCAATCTTCAATCTCTCACTTTGACAATAAATGAATCATTGATCTAGTTCAGCGTTTCTACTATTGATCAGATCATTGAGCTACTATTTGATGATACATTCAAAACTATCATGCTTATCAGCGAAGCAAAGTTTCTAGAAATAGCATCAATGAACTTCATCATTCTCTTTCAATTTCACAGAAACGCTGAAAAGATATAATTATGAACTTCATCACTGAACTATCTCTGTCAGAAAACTACAACATCATTTGCACAATCATATATCATCTCATTAAAGAATGTTACTATGTTTTCTGTCATTAAAAAGAGAATGACATCTTAGTTGAAGAAACAGTTTGAATCATGCTATGAAACATTTATTGACTGCATAATCTACTTAGTTCTATTGTTTTGAACAGAGACTTTTAATTCATATCAACTATGTGAAAAAGTCTTTGTAAATGACTGAGAATCACAGCTAGTTTATTTACAGTTTATCATTCTGAAATCAACGATCAATTGAAACAAGTCAATCAAGACGTTGAACGTGAACTTAGAATTTACTGCAATTACATGCAGAATGACTGAGTCAAATGAATATCTATGATGAAATTCAGCGACAATTTCAATATCTTCTTAATCACTTCAATGATTTTCTTCTACTTCAATAAAGAATTTCATTCTTGAATGAATTTCAATTCAGATACAACTAACTACAAAATGACTCATGAACGACTTGAAGCTAGAAAAGCAGATGATATTGTCATTTGAATGAAAGAGCTACTGATTTTCGATCATCAACAATTGAAAAAGACGAAGCTGATCATCAAAGTTCAGATTAATAAACATAAATGAAACATCATTTATGAAGTAAATGACTGAGTGTAACTATCTTTCAGAAACATCAAAACAACGAGACTCTGCAAAGATTTGAAAGATAAACAGCTAAATCTTTATCAAATTACTGTCAAAGTGAGTATCTTTTATCATCTTCATTTATCAGTCAGCATAAAGCATCTGCATTCAATGTTTAGCTCAAAGCTACTATGATCATATTCAGAAAACTCTCTATCAGAACAGCATTCAGAATTACTCAGATTAATCACTATTGAAAATGATGAACATTAAAAGATAAATGATATATTGAACTTCAGATGCTATTGAGATCAAATACAGTATAAAGTCAAATGAAAAGATGTAAATAAAGATGATGAATGATACTATGTTGATAAAGAAAAATTCAATAACTCAGAAAAAGTTTTGAATGAATTTCATAAATTATATTCAAACAAATCGCGCTAAAATATCGAAATAACTATCAACAAAAGTGAGCAAATGAACTACATTCATGTGAACATGAATTTTCAAAGAGAGAAATAATGTTACGAGCGTATTAAGATTAATAAGACTGAACAAGACTGAAGTTCTAATCAATTTGCAATGAACGCTAGCAAGTTCTTTGTGTAATGATTAAAGTTAGTCAACGATCTAGTTGAGATTTGACTCAGATTTGACTCAGATATGACTTAACATCTTTTTTTCTTTCTCAACATTCTTTTCTTTCATCAACATTTTGTTCATTTACATCATTTTCTTTTCATGTCACAAACACATTTCTTTTGAATCTAATGCAGTCTCTGAACATTACATAAATAAAAGCTTTTGTATCAATCTTCTTCTGTATTCTTAATATTCAGTTATAGCTATCTTTAAAGATTAAGCACTATCAACTCTGATCTTCATTGATTGTATCATTTAAACATGATTCTGACAATTTCTTTTAAAGAATCAGATTGAACTAGTTGATTTATTCAAATGAATCAAAGATGAAAGTGTATTTTATCTTTTAAATCAGCGATCAATTACTTCTTGTGATAGTTTAGATAGAAAGATAAACGTTGAAACTGAGTATAGAATTTCTTGAATTTCTTGAATTCTTGAATCAAGTTGTAGTATTCTTTATAAAAGTTAACTTTCTTATTTGAATCATGAAACAACTGAGCTAGCTTTTTCAAAAGATTGTTGACAATCTTATAAAGATTGACATAGTCATGTTCACATTTAGCTTGAGTGATCTCAGCTGTGTCATTGAATAATTTAGAATGTATATAGCTCAATTTGACTCATTCATTAGAAAAGAGATTAATGTTGATCTCTAGTTTATTCTGAATTTTTTCATATCAGTTCTTTCAAGTAGAGTTCTTTTCATCAGTAAACAGCGAAGAATCAGATATTTTTTGAAATCTAGAATGCTTAAAGTAAATGAAATCAGAAGAAGTGTTTTCTTTAGCTTGAAGTTTAGTCTTCAACTTTTTGATTTCATCTTCTTGTTATTTATTTAACTCGTAGAGTTGATCTGTTTCTTCATCAAGAACTAGACTTCTAGTCTTTCAAATTTCATAAAACATGAAGAGTATTATTGTTTCAGCAAATGATTTGTCATCTTCATGAATAAATGACGCAGCACTTGATGATTTTGTTCATGATTTCGATGAATCAGCATCAGAGATTTGAGAGAAATGATTTCGAAATTCTTCAGAATGCTCTTCAGTAAATGAACAACTAAACATGATGAGATTTGTTTGAAAAAGAGTTGAATGAATGATGATGCTTGATGATTTGAAAAAGAAGAGTGTATGAAATGATGTTTAATCTTCAACAAAGAAGATGAGATTTGTTTGTTGATTGATTTGATTGATTTTCTAGCAAACAACAAAGATTCTTTATCGTTGAATCTATCAATTGATTTGATTCTTGAGCAATTTCACGAAGATTCTTTATTGTAATTCTTGTAATTGAGTGAACTTTGCATACTTAATGAGTGATAAGTAGTTTAGCAATTCAAACAGTCTTGTCGTTGATTCTATTCAATCTTTTAATGTTGTTCTATCTTTTGATTGTCATTGATCATCAGATAAATAAATTTCTTTAGACTCGTTCTGTTTAGATGAGTATGTTGAATGAGTAATGAGATCAGTATCATGTGATTAACAAATTCTTAATATAATGTCAGAATCATGTCTAGATGATACAATCAATGAAGATCAGAATTGATAGTGCTTGATCTTTAGAAATAGCTATAACTGAATATTAAGAATACAGAAGAAGATTGATACAAAAGCTTCTATTTATGTAATGTTCAGAGACTGCGCTAGACTTGAAAGAGATATGTTTGTAACACAGAAAGAATATGATGTAAATGAACAAGATGTTGTTGAAAGAAAAGAATATTGAGAAAGAAAAAAAGATTGAGTCATATTTGAGTCAAACCTGAGTCAGATCTCGACTAGATCATTGACTAGCTCTAATCATTACACAAAGAACTCGCTAGCATTCACTGTGAATTGATTAAAGCTTCAGTCTTGTTCAGTCTTGATACGCTTGTAACAGTTATTTATTAATGTCTGCAATGTAATCATGTTTACATTTTTAAAGTATCATGTTGAGTATTAGATGTTGCTATCAATTTTCTTGTTTATATAGAAACAGATTTTACTTTCATTATTCTTCAGCATGAAGTCAACAGTTGCTAAACAGTACGCTCTAAAATTCTCATCAAATCATCAGAGTTCTTGAAGAATTAAAATGTCATAATTCTTTATCTTTTTCTCATGTAATAATGCTATCATCATTTTTTCTCTAAACTTATGAACGTTGTACTGTAGTATTCAAAGCTTCTTTTGCTGAAACATTAAAGTTTACATTCAAAGTTATTTGATATTCTCTTAAGCATTTATGATGTGCTTGCTTCACTTGTAAGATTTTCAAAAGAAGATAATACTGAAATTGATGTGATTGATGTTGACTTTAACTTATTTGTTTTTAACTTCTTGACTAAATGATTCAATATAGTGTTTTTGAATGTGATGATCACGCTGAGCAGATGACTTTTATTTGTTGAGCGTTTCTGTTTTCTCTTCAAGTCATTGTTTATCAATGATCTTAAACTGATAAATGTCTCTGTGAATATCTTTGATATCATTGCTTTGAACTCTTTCTGTTCTTGTACAATGTGATATAAAGATCTGTGTTTCATGACTTTCTTTATTCTCTCTTTTTCAATCTGTTGTTTATGACATTGAAAGTCAAAGACTCTGTGTATATTTCAACATGTTTTACATTTTCACATGTTTCAAGTCTGTTTATGAAAACAATGCTTTAAGCGATGATTTAACATGCAGTAAATGCATCTTTGCTTGTTTCTGCATTCATATGTTTTATAATTGTAGTCTTAACACTTTAAACATTGATGTGTTCTACAATTTAAATCATAAAACTGCGTGATTTGTATGTTAATCTCATGATATACTTTCTTGTCAATTAGCTTGTTCATCATCTCAGCACTGATTACACATATTATCAGCAAGATGTATTTCTTCTGTTCATTATTCTTTGTGAATCACTTAACTTTCTTAATCATCATCTTCAAGTGTATGTTTTTGTTGATCTTGATGAGCGCTTTCACTCTCTTCTTCTCTATGTCTTTAAACATTTCTTTAATTCTAATTTCATGTATCACTATCTTGAAACTGACTTCATGCAGACTTATGTTCAATGAAATCTCTTTAATTCAAAAATCATTTTTCTTCAGTATTCTTTTACTGTCTTTCATCTTGATTCAAAATATCAGTAAATTTAATTATCTTTTCATAGTCTTTATGTTTTTGTGCATTGATAGCATCTTGTTGACATCAATCTCTTTCACTCACTTCACTATGTTTTCTGTTGTTATCATCATGATTCTCTTGATCTTCTCTTCTTCTTTAACAAAGATCTTAATCTTGAATTTCTTGCAATGATTTTGCACTGACAATGCAACGTCAGCATTGAAGACAAGATGATTCTTAAACAACATTGTTGACTTTTCATTCACTTTCTTCGCTCAGTTGTTAATGCATCTCTTCTTCTTCGCGAACTTCTTTTCAAGTCTGCTCATTATTTTTTTCAATCTCTTCAGCTGATTCTTCATATGTTGATTGACAGTTGATGCAGTAACGCGTTGACGCGTCAGCTTCTTTATCATCTCTGTTAATCTCTTCATCTTTTCTCAGAGCATCAGCTTATTGTTTCTACGTTCGTTGAGTTCATAAAGTACTTGCAGCTTGTTTAATTTCTCATGTATATTCTTTGTCTTAATTGAATTCTTCTGCAAGATAGTAATACTTGTCTCTCGCTCACTCACTGATGTCATGTCAATGATGCTCATCATTTGTTCTTGACAATCAGAATGAAGCTTAAGCATCATGTCAATGATGTTTTATTGTTAAAAAAGATTAATGTCTATTATTGAATAAATGTCAAAAGTCAATCAATCTAGTATTGATTCTCTTCTTTGAACATTTGATTTAATGCAGATCAATAAGAAGTATTTTGAACTTCATTATTGATTTATCAGAAAGTGAAGAAAGCAATGCAATTCTGATAGTCATAAATCAATTGTCAAAAGAACGACATTATATATTATGTTGATCAGATGACGAAAAAATCTTCGCAGAATAAACAGTTAAGCTGCTGTTGATATGAGTCTTTAAAACTCATAAACTATCGAGATTAATAGTATTCAATCGAAACTCTTAATTCATATTGATTATCTGAAAGTCTTTATATCTGAGACTTGACATCAAGATGAAATTATTCATCAACTATCATTTGCAAATTGATGATTAAACAGAAAGAGTGAATCAAGATGTAAAGCAATATCTGTAAAGTTACTGCTCATATATGCAAGATGATTGATTTATCTGATTATTTATGACTGAATTTGTTGATAACAATGCTATTTCATCATCAACTGAACAGTCAACGTTCTTTCTGAATAAGAGCTTTTATTCTTGTATGAGCTTCAATTTGAATTCAATTAAATATGAAATCATTCAAGCTAGAATTGAAGTAATTAAAGCAGAAAATATATTTGAACATATGAAATGATCACTAGCATTAATCAAGCAAGCATTAACAAAAGTCAGAATCACAATAAAGAAACAGATTAACAAGCATTGAAAGAAAATAATTTACAAGATAAATGACATAATGTTTTTGAATTCTAGAAACATTATGATTTCAAGATTATCAAAGAAACTAAATGATAAAATGCTAGAATCTTTCAAGATTCTGATTAAAATCAAACATGTATATTAATTGAAACTATCATTAATAATGAAGATTTATTCAGAGTTTGTCTTGAATCTGCTGCAACTGAATACAAAGAACTCTTTAAAAGAACAATAAAATGAGTTGTCTGATTCTATAGTGATTGAAGACAAAGATGAATGAAAAGTGAAGAATATATTGAACTTCAGACATTACAAACAAGATAAAAAACTACAATATCATGTCAATTAAAAAGAATACAACGTTGATTTACATTGATACAACGTCAATGAAAGTGAATTTGAAGAATGCTTGAAGATCATAAATGACTTTCATAAATGATATTTGAACAAGTCAAGATAGAAATCAACTCAAAAGATAAAAGATTGACTAAACTGTAGTAATGAGAACATTGTTTGATAGAAAGAAAGATAATGTTGCAAGCATGCACTTTAAGTTAATCTAACATAAATCATGTTAAACTATTATAAACTAGTATAGAACTGATGTTGACATGCTAGTAATTTAGCGTGTCTTCGTGAGTAAAACTCATGACGTGTTTCATCTTTCTTCTTTTTTAGCTTTAAACTTCTAGTTAAAATACACTCATATGATTCGCTTTATGCAAACTCATAATAATGTATAATTATAAATTAATCTTTGACATACACATCAAGAATGATGCTATGAAAGAAGAAATGTCAGCAGCAAAAAAACGCGTTGAAATGCTGCAAGATGTGTAAAACACGATGATGTAATAATGATAAAACATGATTGATGCTTAAACAAAGTATTATAATTGAAAACATAAGTTTAAGTTCTTTAATGTTGACAATTTAATCATGCTATCAGCAAAAAACTTAAAGCAGAAAAAGTCAAGTAAAAAGTTATTAAATAAGATGATAAAGTTCTTTTATATACAAGAATTTATAAACAAGCAGATGTATTATCTTGATCTTTCAATCATTTATAAAATTCATTTTATCTTTCATGTATTTTTCTTAAAGTCATATAATTGTAGATTAAATGATGACTTTATACTCAACTATCTTGCATTCAAGCTTATTGATGATGAGCAAGAATAAAAGATAAAAAAGATTTTATAAAAGTGAAAAAGAAAGAAAATCTTATATTATAAGATACAATGAAAAGAATATTCTGTGAAATATAATCAATGAATATTGAGCGAAAATATGAAAAATGTCTTAAAGCTTATAGAAGCTTTTGAAACAAGATTGAAACATGAGTGAAAAGCATAATCACTCACTTTCAAGCATAAACTTATGATTAGAAAGAAAGAGAATCATTGTATTATGATGATTTTCACTCTTTGAAAAAGTAATCACGTAGAAGTATTAACATTCAAACAAAAGAAAAAACATAAACAGAAGAAAAAGTGCAAAGATGCTCAAAGACACTCAACATAAAAGTGTAATCATCATGAAATCATCATGAGATTATCACTTCATCAATTATCTCTCGTTGAAGACGAGATTGCAAATTTCTTCTCATTCATATTCAAATTTACATTTGAGCGAAAAATGAGTGAATTCAGAGCAAGCAGTTTCAACTATAGTATATTATTATGTCAGTTAAAGAATGCTGACAAAACAATATAAAAACGCAGTAAAATATATAACGTATTAATATGCATTGAGCATATCACAAGTAATGTCATTAGCTGTCATTGCTTCTTGCAATTGCAGCTTTTGTACATTGAATGACTCAGACTTACATATGTCGCTTAAGTGATTCTTTATTCTCATGATGATAATCAAAGTCTTTCTCAATATCATTTGATTGATCATAAAAATCATAATAGTAATTATATGATTGTCTTTTAATACAGTCTTGAATGCAGTCTGTAAACAAAAGAACTCATTTAATATTCATATGCATATGTTCAATATTTAAAAGTTGAAACGTAAGCATTTAATGAACGCAGCAAATAAGAATACTTACAATGATACATGTTATCTTTTTGAAAGTGCATCAAATGCATTTTTAATACATTTTCTTCTTCTTCATTAAGTGCATGCAGTCTATGACTATAACACTGTCTAGACGCTGTATATATGCTAAGTTACATGTAATCTGATCAAAGTCGCTGCTTTATATCTTCTCATTAATTAATCATATTGATAGTTTGTGTATATAAACGCTTTCGCTTAAACTCTTGTCATTGTACTTTCGTTTTTCTTTGTTTCTTTGCACTTTTCACGTTCTACTTTTTCGTTTCTAATAATCATTTTCTTGTCATAATTCAAGTATTTTTCAAATACTTTAGTGTTGCAATTCTTTCAATCTTAATAATGAACAGTGTTAATATAGTGTCTGTGTTTTTGAGCTGAGCTTTTTTCTTAAGCTTTATTTGCTCTGCTTTATAATGTCTGCAGTTCAGCAGTAAATGCTTCAACGTTTATCTTGCATTGCATATTTTATAGCATTTGTTCAAATTATTCTCTGATAATTGATGCAAATAACTCTTGAAATAATCATGTCTTATTTTCAGCTGAATAAAGATTGAAAACGTTAGTCTATCAATTTTTCTCAACTCTTTTAGTGATTTATAACTTAAATTCACATTCGATATGTGCTTTTGACTCTGATTTTTCTTCTTGATGCTGCTTTTTCAGATATTTAATCATTGTAATTTCGTCTCTTTGCAAATTTGCTTTTTGATGAAGCTTATGATGATTGCTTTCATGTTGTCGATAACTGATAATTCTTGAGCAACGCTTTTAATCAATTAATCTGCTTTTTTATTCTCAATAATGCTCTTGTGACTTGATAAATCTACGTGAAACGCTCTGAATAAAAGGTTAAAGAAATATATAAGTGAAAAGAAAGAATGAAAGAACGTCTTGCATTTGCAAGAGTTGAACTCTTGCAAGAAGCATTGAGATTGAATGTGCTTATGCACATTTCACTCTTGTTGATTACATCTTCACAGAGAACAGAGATTGACTCAAACATCAGCATGAGCGACAGCTCAAGAAAAGAATTCAAAACGTCGATAATGAAACGTGTAAAGTTGATTGAGAGTAACTGAATTCTGTCAACAGAACAGCAGCTACAAAAGAATATAAATGACTTGTTTTGCAGTCAACAAAAATCATCTACATCATTGAAAAAAAGAACACAGATTGTGTTCAATTCATCAAATGCATTGACAATCAACGCATCAATAAACTGACAAAATGCAAATAAGAATATGCAATCAACGCAAGTGATTATGAAATTGAAAGAAATAAAAAAGCGAAAAGCGATGAAAAGCTTACATAAAGAAGTCAGCGATAAAGATAACAATGATGAAAATCAAGATGTTAGCTACAAGAAAATTTTAGTCAAAAGATTGCAAGAAAAAGCTGAATTCGCAATCAATCAGCTAGAAACAGCGATGTCAGAGCAGAAAGAGATCATCGAGCATAGCTTAAGCTACATAAGAAAAGCATGTGATAAAAGCATAGAGAATTCAATTCAATAGCAGATGAATGCGTTGCAGAGTCAAACAAACAAAAAGCTGAAGACTATTCGACAAATAATGCAGCAAAATGCACGAAACATTGAAAAAGAAATCAACTTAAAGCAAATGATGAGAAAGACGCAAATCTCGCAGACGAAGCAGAGTTCACAAACAACGCAAGACAAGCAAATAAAGCAAAGATTTGCATCGAAGTTAACATATGCACAAAAGACAGCTTACTCAGCAGATGCAAACATTAAGGCAAATGCAAATGCAAAAGCGAGCGAATAAAATTTAGTCATCAAAAAACTTTCGTCAAAGTCACAAGAAATATCATATCACAAAAGAAGATTGATAGTCACTTCAAAAAATGAGAACTGAATCTTACAAATGATGAAAATGTGCAATGCAGTGAACAACGCACTGAAGAAGACAAAGTCTGACATAATAATTGCTACAATGATTAAAACACAAAAAGATAACAATATTGCTCTGATGATTTCAGAGAAATACATCGCGAAAGCTCTACTAAAGCAAAAAGATATATGAAAGCATATATTTGAAGTCAAAAGTATCAAGAAGAATGAAAAATGATACAATATAGTGATACACAGTCTGAAAATTAATATCTTCAACATGAAGATTGAAATGAAATATCTGAGAATCAAGCTAAAGAAGTACAATTCTGAATTGAAGCTGATAATCAACTTGATATGATTATCAAAAGATGAAAATAGTGCAAGAAAAAATCATGCTTCAATAATACTGATGTTCAAAATCAAAGTCAAAGCATAAAAACATCTAAAAAAATGAGTTTTAACAGCGAAATCAACATATTGAATGATCAAATATCGAGATTATTGATCAAGCAATCAATGTCAGAGATGTCAAACATTCAAACATTTGCAGAACAAGTGCAATAAATCATCAAGATGCTTGTTTTGTAAACGAAATCATTTGACATGAGAGCATAAATGCTTGCTGCTCACATGCAGAGAACAGCAATCATGCAATCACATGATATCAAAGTGCTATAATTGTCAAAATGCACACTTTGCAAATAGCATAATGTGTGAAACATATCAGACAGCTCAGTCTATTAGCACTCAAAAAGATCATCTGATCAAAGAAATTGTAATGAGTATCACATCAGAAAACTCTCAAAATATTGCAAATGACAAAAGTTTTGCAAATGAATTGAATATTCAAATTCTACAGCACAACTGCGCAAGATCAATGCAAATCATGCATGCATGCATGAAGTTTGCAAAAATCAGAGCGAATATTGTTATTCTGCAAGAATTATGAATGAGAGATGAGAATATAACAATCTCACATTCATCGTTTATATGCATCAAATCAAATATTCAGAAGACTCAAGTCAAAGTACTGATATTTGTTACAAAAAACACAAGAGAGTTTATCTGCACATCAAGATCAAAAATAGTCAACAGTGAAGACATACAAGCAATAATGATAGTGAATAATAAAATTTCAGATGAAATTTTGCTGCTCAACATATATAATGAAAAAGCACAAAATGCAAAGAAGAAGCAATTATACACAATTGAGCGAAAGTTAGCAAAGATTAGACTAAACAATGATCAAAAAGTTATTATTGCAAAAGATTTTAATGCACATCATAGTTGATGAAATGCAAAGATTGCAAATTTCATTAGAACGAAAGCATTAGTAAACTGAGTAAGAATGCATGACTGCAATTTGATTAATACATTGAATATAAACACTTATCACAGTTATTTCAAAAGATCAAGCTCAGTAATTAATTTAGCTTTTGCATCAAGAAGTGTGTAAAACTACATTAAGAACTGACATGTGAATAAAGATGTAAACACAGAATTTGATCATGAAGTAATTTTGTTTATGATAATCACAAAAAAGATGAAATTGGTTGAAAACTCATTAAATGCATCATACAACTTGCAAAAAGTTGACTGAAAGAAATTCAACATGCACTTACAAAAGACGAAGAATGAAATGATTATCAAAATGCGAAAAACTATCAATCTAGAGATAAAAGTCATTTACTTGATTGAATGCATTAAGAGTGCAGTGAAGTTATTTGTATTTAAACAGCGAATATACGCAAAATCGAAACTCTGATGAAACGACAAGCTTATTGAAATGTAAAAAGCACTGTCATTAAAAAAGCGAATTTGAAAAAGATGCAAAACTGATGATGCATGAATAGAGATAATGCAAATGCAAAATTCATATCATGATGCAATAAAGTTGATCAAAAACCAATTTTGAATCAACTTTCTGAACAAAGTTGAAGAAAAGAAAGTGTTTCAGACATACAAGTTCATCAAATCACGACTAATTGAAAAGCTATTCTCAATACAGAATGTGCAAAAGAAGTTGAAAACTGAATTCAATGAAAAGTGCAAGACATTCTTGAAAGCAATGTATTCATCATCTTCAAAAGTTCAAATCAATGAGAATTTACTATCGAACGAAAGTATACAGTGATCAAGAATTATCAAGAAAGAGATTAAGCATGCTATTAACTCTTCAGCACTCAGAAAAGCATTTGAATCAGATGATATGTCATTCGCAATTGTGCAGCAAGCATACAAAAGTGTATTGAAAATTTTTAATCTGATGTATTCAAATCTGATCAAAAATGACTATCATTCAAAAATATGACGCGAAGACATAGAAATCATTCCGAAAAAACAGAATAAATTGAATTATTCAATTTCAAAGATATACAGAATTATCACACTGCTAAACTGCTTAAGCAAGATAGCAAAAAAGCTAATAGCGATGCAACTGTCATACACAGCGAAAACGAATGACAAGCTGCTAAACTTCAATCAAATGAGAGACAGAAAACAAAGATCAGTTATAAATGCAGTACTAAATTTAGTACACGACGCGCAAATGGCAAAAAGTCGCGAAAACACGCTTACATGTTTACTGCTAAACGTCAAAGATGTCTTTGATCATGTGACGTTAAAACAGCTGATCAAGATCTTAATCAAACAAAAGATATTAATCAATTTGATCAACTGAGTAAAATGCTTCTTACAAAATTGAGTCATTGATCTAGCATTTGATGAAGAACATCAGAAGTCAAAGGAAATTTCCACAGAAATATTGCAAGAATCATTTATTTCGCTCATTCTGTTTCTAATTTACATTCGACACTTATTCTTGAAGATTCGCGCAAGAATCAAAAATCTACAGTCATTCAGCTACATTGATGATGTTGCACTGTACATTGAAGAAAAGAGCATTGACAAGAATGTGAAAAAGCTCAAAAAGATGACGAAAATCGCATTTACATTAGCGAATGAAAATGCAATGCAATTTGATAACTCAAAATTCGAATTGATTCATTTTGAAAATCACAAAGCAACATTCAATCAAACGATTATGCTACTCAATGACACAGTCGTAAAATTGAAGATCTGCATATGATGACTAAAAGTCTGACTGAATCGAAAGCTTAACTTCAAGATGCATGTGCAAATGAAAATCATTGCAGTCACAAGAACGCTACACTCACTCTTTAAATTAATGAATAGTGAGTGAGAACTAAATGTGAAGTCAGAAAGACAGTTGTATCTAGCATGTGTTACAACTATTAGCGACTACGACATTGAAATCTGATGAAACAATCAAAAAAGTCACGCAATTAAATTTCGCAAGCTGCAGAACGCAGCGTTACAAAAGATACTGAGAGCATTTCGAACATTGCTCATAAAAGTCATGCAAATAGAGACTGAAATTTCATCAGTGAAAGTACAACTAAATCAAAAATGCAAGAACTATGCAATTAAAATAGTTGAATTATCGAAAAAGCATTCAACAAGAAAGCGAACATTCATATTGTATTCATCTTAATACACTATTAAACTGAATTTGAATCTGAATGTGACAAATTATCTGAATTGAAACAAGTTAACAACAAAGTTGTTTCAAAAAGTCAAGAATTGCAAAGAAAAGCTCACACAAATATATTGAATATTGAACAAAGTGCATAAAACGCTTAGTTCAATACAGAAGATTGAAATATCTCACTTCAAGAAATCATGAGATCAGAAAATTGAATATCTGACAAAGATGCAAATTGAATTCGCAAGAGATGAAATGTGCAAAACGATAAATACATACTATAGAAAACTGAAAACAATAGTCAAAAAGACGAAAAACATAGTGATGTACATCAATGCATCGCAAACTTGAAAAAAGATAGCAGAGCTCAAAGCAGAAATCGAAATCGCGATGATATTCATGCATGAGTCTGTTAAATGCAGCAAAGCGACAAGTGTGATCAATGAAATAATCATAATGAAAGCAAAATTGCAAGCTATCAATGATGCAATCACGATATGCAGCGAAGAAGCATCTGAAGACAGCGAAATTTGAGTGTATACAGACAGTTAAATGATGTTGCAAAGACTAAAAGCAAAGAGCAATGTCAACTCAAAGTTATTCAATAACATACGATAAAATCTGATCAATCTGCAACAAAATCGATGTCATATTTGCATACAGTGAGTATCAAGTTGCAAAGATATTGTTGAAAACGAAGCAGTGAATCAATTGATCAAAGACGTAACATGAAAAAGATCAATAATTGAAATCAGAAAAAGAACAATCATGAGCTTCATTAAAAAGCAAATAGACAAAGAAACAAAAGAACAATGACTAATTGCATGAAACAACAGCATCAAAAAAGAAAATCAGTATCAGAAGCATACAGCGAGAATGAATCTGAGTTACAAATCACTAAAGAAGTTTTGAAAAATAGACAGACTGACATTTTCAACGTTTATACAGCTAAAAATAAAACATGACTATTTTAAAAGCTATTTGCATCGATTATCAAAGAATAATTCGAACAAATGCTATGAAATATGCAAGGTGAGACAAACATCAAAGTACTTACTACTGAACTGCAAACATTATAGAGCAGAACAGTTACAGCTTAAAGCAAAAGCACAGTTGAAAAACATGAACACTATATTGATGTTTTTTATCATCAAGATTGAAAGAATCACAATGTTAAAGTACTTGAAAAGTACTTGAATTGCAACAAGAAAATGATTATTAAGAACGAAAAAGTAAAGTGAGAAGAACACAAAGAGACGAGAAAATGAAAGCACAAGAGAAAGAAGTTGTTTGATTGAAAGTGCTTGTTTGCGCAAACTATCGATGTGATTGATCAATGAAAAGATATAAAGCAGCAACTTTGATCAAGATACATGTAATCTAACATATGCACAGCGTCTAGACAGTATCATAGTCATAGACTGCATGCACTTAATGAAGAAATAAAAAATAAAAAAAATTCTTGCTCATTATTAATAAACTCAAGTGCAAGATAGTTGAATATAAAATTATTGTTTAGTTTATGATTATACAACTTTAAGAGAAATACATGAAAGACAGAATGAACTTTATAAATGATTGAAAGATCAAGATAATACATTTGCTTATTTATGAATTCTTGTATACAAAAGAACTTTATTATTTTATTTAATAACTTTTTGCTTGACTTCTTCTGCTTCAGATTTTTTGCTGATAGCATGAACTTATGTTTTTTATTATAGTACTTTGTCTGAGCATCAATCACATTTTATTATCATTACGTCAACATGTTTTGCACATCTTGCAACATTTTAACATGTTTTTTTGCTGCTGACACTTTTTCTTTCATAGCATCATTCTTGATGTATATGTCAAAGATTAACTCATAGTCATACATGACTTTAAAGAAACTACAGCTCAACGAAGCGTGCTTCGCTTAATGATACACAAACTCAACTACAAATAAAAGCATAGTTCAGTCATTTTGCTTTTTAAAACAATACACTTTTAAATAATGTTTCAGCGTTTGATTCTATCATTCTGTCTGATTATCTGTTTGCAAATGAAAGACAATGCTTAATTATTGTTTCATCTTCGCATGAAAGCAGATCTTTGATCAGAACGCATTGATAAATAAACTATCTTTATCAATGATTATATCATTTGAGATCTCATATCTTAAAGCAATCTTCTCAAAGAACAACTCTGCTAACTCTATGATAGTCAGAGATTTCTTCATAGACAGATAATGCATCATCTTTATGTAGTGATCAACTATCATGAGAATCAAGTCATACATGACTTCTTTTCATTTACTAGATGACAGATCTGTTATAAAATTCATTGTGATTTCTTTTTAAAAATCTGTGAATCAAGATAATGATTTCAACTCATCATATAATAAATGACATTTTATTTTTACTCTTTGACAAATGTTACAAGTATTTATATATACTCTTTGACATCTTTGATCATACTTTTTTAGTAATATTTGCAATCTAATAGCTCGCTTATCTTGTCAGCATTAAAATGTCTTGCTAATAAATCATCATGATGATGTTTCAATAGCTTTTCTCTGACAGAAAGATTTTCTGAAACATACAATGATTTATTATACTCTATCATTTCTTAACTATTCAATGTTCAAGCTTCAACATCATTCTTTTATATACTCATCATCTCATCTGCTTTTAACTTTACAGCAAATTCATCTTCTTGCTGTAAGATCTTAATGAGCTTGACTATGAATTTATTACTAAAGTTTCATATCATTTCATGAATTGTCAATACTTTGACAATTGCATGTAAAATTAGTTGTTTGCAATCAACAGTTTCAGCAACAGAATTAAGTTGTTTCTCAGTTACGTTGTGATCTTTATGAATTAACGTTTCAACATTTGTGCTTCTTGAAGTTATTAATTTGAATTGAGAAATTCTACTTCTTAAGAAATATACTTCGTCTAAATGCATTTCTTGCACTGCTAAAGTCATGATTTTCAGCAGCATACTTCTGACATGCATTGCTGAATATGTACTCATGTTTTCATTGACATTGTGAACAGACATTTTCTTGACTTCATTAATCACTTGTGTACAGTAAATTTCATCTTGCAATCTGCTTTTGACATGTTTCGCTGAATATCTTTATTTACTGACATTGTGAATGAACATTTTCTTGACATCATTAATTATTCATGTTCATCAGTGAATTTCATCTTGCAGTCTGCTTTTAACATGTTTTGCTGAATATTTGTTCATACTTATACTGTAAATGAACATCTTCTTGACATCGTTTATCACTCATATACAGTATAGTTCTTTGATTGCTATGAATATAAAGTTATTTAAGCTTTCTATTCTAGTCAGCTTTCGCTGCAGAGTAAGCAACAAACAATTTGCAGAAATGTTCTCATTCTTATAGTCAAATCATTTCAATGACACATTAATTGAGTTTGTCTTTTCTGATTTATGTGCTATTTCAAAGTTGCAAATTAACAATCTCATGATTCATCTGACTTGTTTTTTATTTAACTCTTGAACATTCATAAAATTCTTCAGATTATTATAATCAGTCAGAACTTCAACAGTATGATAATTGTTTTCTACGTAGTGTCATTAGTGTTTAAACATTGCTACTATGATTAAAAATTTCTAATCATGTATCTTATAGTTTCTTTCAACATTTATCATCATTCTGAATTAGAATGCAATCAAATATCTCTGATCTTCATCATTTAACTGAAACAAGATACTTGCAACTGCATAATTAAATGCGTTGATCTCGATGTGTATATGTTGCTTTGAGTCAAAGTGTCTTAATATAAACACTTTCATAAAACGTCATGAAGTTGATTAAATGCTTGTTTCACTTCATTTGATTATATGAATGAGTTCATTTTTACATCTTTTACACTATCTTTCAGCAGTTCTGTTAAAGATTCTGCTATCTGAGAGTAATGATGTATAAAACATTGATAGAAATTGATGAATCTCAGAAAAACTTGTATTTTTCAATACATCTTTGATTTGAATCATGTTTTGATGATGTCTATTCTACTTAGATTCATTGAAACATTCTTTGTGAATATAATAAATTTTAGAAAGTTCACTTTAGTAATGAAGAATACACACTTCTTCAAGCTAGCATATAGCTTGAACTTTCTTAGTCTCTTCAGAATCTGCTTTACATGATTTACGTGATCAGTCTTCTTTATGAAGAAGATTAAAATGTCATTCAAATAAATAACATAAAAGTCATTTAAAAGTTTTGTCAAGATTTTATTAATATAAGTTTGAAAGATAACAGATGCATTGATTAAATTAAACGACATAATCATATACTTGAAGTGATCATAATGAATATGAAACATCATCTTTCACTCATCTTCATATTAAATTCTGAGACAATAATAAACGTTCTTCAGATTTAACTTAGTGAACTGCTTAACTTTACTGAGTCTGTCTAAAGTTTCACTAATTAGAGACAGTGAATAACGATTTTTGACAGTGATTTTATTCAGATCTTAATAGTTCATGCATAAATGAAGACTATCATTCTTTTTGAGAATGAATAAAATAGATGCATCAATTAAGCTGATGAAGTGCTTAATTCATTCTTTCGCTAAAACATCATTTAAATACTGTTTCAGAGTCGCTAACTTTATGTTTGACAGATTATACAACAATTCATACAATGATTTTGCAATGATTTCAATTGCATGATCATGATCTTCATGCAAGAGCAATTTGTCAACACTTTCTATCAAGAATACATCTTCATATTCTTTCAATTCAATGAGTAAAGTCTGCGTTTTAAATGTGTTTGTAATACAACTCATCATGTTATTCATTGCTTTCACTTGATGTTCAACAATCAACTTTTTGATGATGTTAATCATGACAAGAGCATACACAGTAGACTCATCTTGTAAAACTTTCGCAAATGCTTGTGCAAAAAACAACTCAAATGCGTGCTCATTCACATCAAAACATCATGTTCTTATGATCATGTTTATTCAAATACATTTAAATTGCATATTCAACATACTCAGAATCAAAAAAGATTTCTTCTTGTCAATAGCATAAAAGATACTTATATCTTTTTTCTTTATGCTTCAGCTGTCTCTCAGTCAATAACACATCTTATAAACGTCATAATAATAAACATTCTGATCATTCATTCAGATAAATCTTGAGAAATCAATGTTCAACAGAAACATACTTTGTTTAATAATGAAACATTGACTAATCACATTCATCTCAATGTTGATATTCATATAAATCTTTGTTTCTGTCTTCTGATTTTCTTGAATTACATGCTCTTTATATATAAAAGTCTTTATGAAGAGAACTTCTTGTTTTTTCCTCAATGATTTGAAACATTCATCAAGAGCTTGTCTTTTCTTGAAATCTTGAAACAACTCATATGTAACATTAAATCAATGAATACTTGATTTGCATCAAATTCTTTTGATTTATTCTTGATTTTTTCATCTTTACAATCAGTAAAATAATGATTCTTTTGATTGTATATATAGCATGTTATGTTGAACAAATTCTTGCTATAACATGACAAAGCATGTGAGCTTGTCTTTGATGAAGAGTTGAGTTTAGTTAATTAATGAGATTTCTTTCGCTTTAAATGAGTCTTCTTGTTAACTTTATCTCAATCATGCAAGTTCTCATCTTAAGATTGTTTCAACGACAAAACATGTTCTTTTTGCAGATTTGTTTTCAATTGAGCGACAAGATTGATTAATGCATCTCATGTGATAGAAATCAACTGAACATTAGTAATAATCATGCGCAGCTCAAATTTCAATTTGATGAATAAATGAACTCACTTATGCTCATCATTATACAATGAAAGTTGATGTTTCAGAGTGCTTAAATGAGCTGTAAACATTTATATCATTTAATCTAAACGTTGCAATGCATTTACATACTGCTGAGTCACGTTTATGTCTCGATTCATCAAGTTTCAATTAAATTCAGAAGAAAGTCAATAAAATTGAATCACATTTACTGAGCTGCAAATATAGTTTCTTTGTGATTGAATCAAAGTTTTTTTGATTCACTTTTCAGATAAATCATGCAATACAAAATCTTTTTCTCATTTTTTTTGAAATGTTAAAAGATATTTCAAAATGAGATTTTGACATTATGAATTCACTCTCTATGTTCTCTGATGATTTTATCATGATACTTCTTCAAAGACACTGAAGATCTTCACTTTTGCAAAACAATCTTATGAAAACTTTGTTTCATCTTCGTTAATATTATGAAGATGATGCGTAAATCATTTGAATTCTTCATGAAAGCTTAAGTGAAAGCTTGATGACTTTTCTTCGTCATTTCAATGACTTTCAGAGTTTCAATCTTTGATTGAATAGTTACTAACTTCTGTTTCTTTCACAGTTTATTGCATCAAAGCATTGCTTAAGTCAGCTGTTCATCAATATCAAGAAAGAATTCATCTTCTGCTTTTTCACTTTCTAATTTCATTATACAACGTTTGTTTTCTGATATGATGTTTTGCAAGATTGAAACATCATCATTATGATTCTGTTGTGATCATGTTGCTTTTGTCATGCTTGAATATCAAATCATCATCTTTAAGAAGAGTTTAAAATAATTAGAACTGTGATAATCAGATCTACTAAAGAAATAAATGAAATCTATAAGAGTGATATGATGATGTGATATTCTAAGCAGACACAGAATGAGTACATATTATGATAAAGCTAATTATTAAGAAGCTCTTGATAACTTGAGAAAATCAATTAACTATAAAGAGTTTGTCAAGCATTGTCAAGTCAAGCATGATATAACTCATGATATATTAAGTCAAAGATATAACGTAGTTTAAATGATGTTTTGACAAAGTCATAAAGTTTTAAAACTAACTCAGATCTGATTTTCAACTTAGTCTTTAACTTTAATCTCTGATCTAATCTTTATGAATCAATTCATCATAATGAGTCAGCGATGAAACTTATCTGTACGCGATGCTGACTACAAATCTACTGTCTAGCTACAGTAAAGTCTAGAAATTATCAAAAGTTTGAATGACATCAAAATGCTGCGTGATGATAAAGCGTTGTGCATTGATTGCATGCAGAGTTTTCGCGATTGCACAGACTTTGATAATCTCAATGCACATGTTACAAGTAATCTGCATGCAAATGAGAAAGTCAAATAAAACGCAGAACTATGAGAAAAATCGCTTATGAAAATCATTCGATTCAATATCTTGTCATCATGATAGTGAGAACTAAGACAGAACATTCTTGCGTTTGATTTATTAAGAATGATTAGCAGAAAGAACTTAAATCACAAACATTCTTTAAATTTATATGTTAACTATGTATAAATTTTGTTAAGACTGCATGTCTGTTACTACAACATAAGTAACTTACAAGACTCATTAAGTTCAACATGAGTAAACTCAAAAGTCTCATTAATATTGTTTAATAAATGTTCAGACACAGACATTTTATACATGAGTGATACATTGATGAAAAAACTTTGTTAAAAGAAGAAAGATATAAGCGAATTAATAAAGAATGATCAAACTACGCTGTCTGATTAAAAGTGTAACATATGAACATTTTTGCAAAACATGATCAATCTGTACAAGAAAGATCTCTACAGATAACATGAAACAGATGAGTTGCATGCTTTCAAGCAAAGCGAGCGTCTGTAAAACATGATATACAATGATGACAACTGTTGATCTTGAGAATTTTACTTCTTCACTGAGCTTTGACTCTTGAATATCTTGATGATAAAATCAATTTCTAGTTGAAGACATTGTTTATATAGCTTGAAAGATCAGTAGCACATATCGATGTGATTAAAGAAGAAATCAACTGCAATATGCATGTGTATTATAGATAAAACATTTGCAACTTATGCTTAAGAAGTAAACTGTTGAAATTTGAGCAGTGAAAGATTTTATTCATCTTGAACTGTAAATCTGTTGCAAAAGAACTCTTTGAGTAATCTTTCAAGTTTAAGAGAAAAATCAGCATAGAAGTTGTGCTCTATGTATGTTGCATGCAACGTATACAACATATTTTTAATAAACGAAGTGCACACATTTTAGATCACAAATGTATGAGCTGAGCAACGCACTTAAGTTAATATGATGCTTCGCAAAATGAGTCAGAATCGAAAGTCAACTATCTAAAAAACTTTCTCAGTTTTTGTCATTAAAGTGAAGTGACATTGATCAAATGACAATGATGTTCAAGAAAAAAATCAAGATATTGTAAGAAAAATTCTTTCTTTCACACTCTTTTTTCAGACAGACGTCAATGACATCATAAACTCATTTATATTCTTGACAATGTCATTTGACTTACACATCTCAGAAGATGAAGTGAAACAAACAATCAAAAGAATAAAAGCAGACAAAGCATCAAACATCTCAGACATTTTAAACAGAGCGCTGCAGACAAATCTTGCAGAACTGATCTCAATATTGATGAGTTTATTCAATGCATGTGTAATACACAAATATCATTCAAAGCAGTTCAAAAAGACTCAAATGATAGTATTATGCAAATTGAAGAAGAATGATTATACTGATTCAAAAACATATCGACTCATTGCTTTGTTTAATATCATGAAAAAAGCTCTGAAGTTGATCATGACTAAAAGATTAAGTGATATAACTGAGACTCATCACATGCTATCTGATGCTCAAATGAGAGCGAGATGCAAGCGATTCATGATTTCAACATTAAATCTATTAATAGATCAGATTCACACGATATGAGACTGCAAAATCAAATATGTAATGTTCATGCTAAGTTTAAACGTCGTTGAAGCGTTTAATCAAGTCTCACATGTCAGACTTCTGCATACTCTGAAAATGAAAAGAATTTCAGACTATATAGTCAAATGAGCATGCAGCTTTCTTGAGAATCAAGAAACATTGCTGAGATTCAATGAGTAAACAAGTGACATGCGCAAGATAAATGCAGACATATCACAAAAATTTCTCATTTTATTGATTCTCTTTCTATTCTTCAACGCAAGTCTGATTGAGAAGTGCAAAGTATTGAAAATTAAGATTGAAGTGCTCAACTTTATAAATGACATTAATATTCTAACATACAATAGATTCATTGATAAAATTTGCAAAACACTGAGCAAAGTGCACAACGTCTGTGCAAAATGAGCTTGCACTCATGATGTAACATTTGCATCAGAAAAGTATGAATTTACACACTTCATCAGAAAATCAAAAAGATTTGACATGACAACTAGCATATAAATAGAAAGTTTAGTTATTAAGTCAAAATCAAACATGCAAGTTTTAAAAGTACAACTGAACATGAAATTGCAATGAGATGTGCATTTTCGTCAAATCGAAGTGAATCACGTCACATAAATGCTAGCACTTAATTGACTTGAAGTCTTCACATGAAGAGCAATCTTCACAAAAGCAAGACAGATATACTCAGCAGTAGTAAGATCAGAAATTGCATTTGAAGCATCAGTCTGACATCAATGAGAAAAAGAGAAAAAGCTGTCAGACAAAGAATGCAGACTTGAAACATTACAGAATCAGACTTTGTATCATGTTGCAAAAGTATTTAAAAGAGTAAGCATCGAGACTCTGAAAGCAGAAATATACACAAGCTTGCTGCATATTCATCTGAACATGCTGCAAGACAAGATCACGTTACGCAGTCAAGTCAACAATCATATACAGAAAATCAGATAAATATGCAAATTAATACATGTTCATCTGATGAATATCAATTGCATCATCTTTCACTTTCTCATCATCAAGAAAGTGATGCTTCTGAACAACTTAATTCAAGAAGATGTGAAAATACAGTTGAAATGCAAGTGATTAGTTTTTGCTGCGATGATTTTGACTAGTGATTGCATCGCAATAGCATAATATCACAGAAGTCAATGAAAGCAATGATGAAAAAAATATAGAAAATGCATTGCAAATGTTCACATCATCTCAACATAAAGATTGCATTTGTTCAACAAGACAATAAAGATGCAAAATAATTTTCAAAAGATCAAAAACACTTTCATCATTCACATCAAAATTAAATGCATAGATTTAAATGTTTATCTACACTTCAGAAATATTTCAGACACAGATAATGCATGATGCAACTGCAACTGAAATCATCAAATGATGAAACATGTATTCATTCATTACTTGAACTGATCACATTTGCGATTAAAAATGTTACAAAACGTTGACTTCTTGAACTATTGAATAATCATCACTATCACGAAAAGTCTTAAAGCAGTTGCAAGAATGATGATGAAAACGAAGCTTCTGAAGCAATTTAAAGTGACTGAGTCACTCATTCTTTAACATGCAATCAACGCGAACTAATTTGATACATAGTCTCATAATAATAGTTTCAACTGCGTAAAGCAGTTGTATAAACAGCGAGTGATTTTCTATTTCAGAAAGTTTTGCTCACTCGATATAGATAGCATAAAGTTTCTCATGAGTTGACTTAATCAATGTCACAAAAGTGTATGAATTTATTATTATTAATTCATTATAACATATAAACGTTGAATAAATTGTTAGTATAAATGTGCAATTGCAATCATTCAATGCATGATTTTAATTAATAGTAAAGAATGTATTTTGATTATTTTCATGAACTTTTAATCTTTCACATAAATAAATGTATGACTTGACATCAAGTAAAAAAGATGAACTCAAGCTTTCTCAATATATCAGCGTGATCAATGAATCATTACTTCTTTAAACATTATAATCATGACTTTTAAACTTATTATTTGAAATGATTATTTATTTTATCTGATATCTTTTCATCAATTACTTGATAATACTGTTGATGTGATGAAGACATTTTAATATATTGATGTAATTAATGAGTTTTCAATTCTTTAATTACTTATGCATTTGCTTTATTGAATTTAAAGAATAATCACAACACGCGCAAAGCAAATTTTTGAAAAGAGCAATACAATCAAGACAGAATGAATCTAAAAGATGAATAAACGACAATGAATTGCATGAACTGCAGCAATGCTGATTCAAAGACGATTGCGAGTGACGTTGACTTATCACGAAGAAACAGCAACGTAAGATCGAAAAGCTTATGCAATGATAAGAAGTATGTTACTAACATTATTGATCTTTTAATACAGACATCAACGTTAGAGAAAGAGAAAAGCAAAGATCATTCATGAAAAGAAGTAGCAGTAAAGCTGATGCATCGTCTTTGACTTGAATCAGAAGAAAAACATCACACGACTCAGAATGCATTCATCGCGAAGAATGTACAGAAACTGAAGACATAAGTTCAACTGCTAAGCAAGCAGTTACAAATGCAGAGAAATATGCATCTCTCATTAAAAATCATGTTATAAGCAAACATGACAAGAGAAGAATTATCAACGACAGAGCAACGTCTCAGAGAAAGATCATCGTTGCTTTGCAAGAAATGTAAAATCATGATAAAGATAGCAGACAAAGAAGAAAGAGAAAAGATGCAGAAGAAAATCATTGAGCAGATTCTTCAAAGAATAGCAGACATGTCAATGAGTCAATGAAATCTGATCATGTCTCTTTGCAAGCTGAATAGCAAAGACATCTTTCTTCACGCAGTCAATTCAGATGCACAAGCAAATCTGAAAAAAACTCAAGAATGAGCAAAAGAAATTGCGAACTTGACGCGCATATCACGACGAATCTTCGCAATGCTGACACATGAGATGCACACTACAATCAACATGAACAATCAGAAGAAAGTCATTAGAAAGCTGATAAAGAATAACGCGAGACTTCATGAGAATCTGAAGATTCTAAGAATAATCTGACTCAAGAAAGTAACAGAGAGCGAAAAGACTCATTCATTGCTCATCGTGAAGATAGCAATCGAAGCGATGATAAATCAACTAATGAACGTAAGTATGTTAAATGCATATTGTGAATGTGCATGTGAGCTGTTTAAGAAGAACTGTCACATCACACAGTGCTTTAGATGTCAAGAATTTGATTACATGATCAGATTCTGCAGAAAGAATTAACGCTGCATTAAGTGCGCAGATAAACATTACATTAAAAGATGTATAACGTCTTTGAATAAAAGATGTTGTATTAACTGCAATGAAAATCACAAACTCTGAAGATGCATTTGCTTCAAATGATGACAGCAGATGAAACAAGTGTTCAAAATCTATAGAAACAAATCATTCAGATACTCAAAAGCATCTAAATACAATTGCACACTTTTACAATTCTTAAACTCATCGCTGTCTTTAAGCTTTGCAGATTCAATGAACTCTTCAAGATTCATGAATTCTTTCAGTTTAGTGAACTCATCGAGCTTAACGACAGTTGTGCTGAAAACACACAGTCTAGTCGCTCATAAATCAACATGACAAATGATAAAAGTCAAGAAGAGATGCATTAATCATTTCTCTTGCGTGAGTAGCGACTCAAATGAGACGTCGCTTGAGCAGAGTCAGAAATGATAAATCAGAAGATGAGATAGACTCTTGATGATTGAGAGCATTCAAAAAGTCTTCTCTTCGCAGAGTCAACAACAGCTACAAATAATTCTATGATAAAACAATCTTTTCTATGAATACTGCAGTACAACATTAGAAAATTATTGAAAATTCAGAAATCATTTCTAATTGATAGAAAAGTACGTGATTTTGACATTATAATCATACAGAAGCAGAGTTGCAACATTAATGACATGTAATCATTTAACTCAACTCACAACTTCTTTTATCTAGTGAAAAACACGTCATCACAGTCAAGAACTTGCATATATGTGAACAAATACTTAAGACTCAATTAACAAGTGATAGAAACAGCTGAATCAAACATTTGCTTGATCAGAATATTAACTTGCAACACAGATAACAAAATGCAAATGTTGCAACTTGAAAATGTTTACAATTTGTGTTCACTGTTCTCTACATTTACAGAGAAATCTTCAATCATTTCTCGCTTGAGCGAGTTACTCAAAGATGACTGCAAATAATTGATTGTGAAAGATTTCAATTTACATCACTCTCATTGAAGAAAATAAAGATGCTTCACTCAGCATGCAGCAATTGACAGTTTACTTGACATCATTACTAATGCTAAGCTGAAATTATTGCTGAGATCAGACATTATTACTTGCAAGACTCACAATCAATTTACAATTATTGATCTGATTTTTAGCAGTAAGAAAATACAGTTCATGACATGCAAGTGCAAGATACACATTAATTTGCATCAAGAATTGAATCATTTTTCGATTGTCACAGAACTTTGTTTACAAACAACTTCAGTACAGTTTTAACTCAATGATTATGAAAGAAAATAAACACAGAAGCATTGAGCGTGTATTTGCATATGCATCTTTCGTCGAATCATTTTTTGAACAGCAAGATGATGATGAACGAAAGAATGTGCAAAGTTATCAAGATGTTACAAAAGATCATTGAGAAATTTATTTTCTTGACAAAGTCATCAAGTCAAGCAAAGAATTTCTGAAATTCAAACTGCTCAGAGATAGTAATGAAATCAAGACGATTGCAAATCATATAAAAAATACAAAGTACATTAAATGCGTGAAATGAATATCTGAAACATAATGATCATAAAAACAAGATCATTCAACAAGTAAAGTGCGCACATTTCAGATCACAAATGCATGAGCTGAGCGATGCACTTAAGTTGATATGATGCTTCGCAAAATGAGTCAGAATTGAAAGTCAGCTATTTAAAAAACTTTCTCAGTTTTTATCATTAAAGTGAAGTGACACTGATCAAATGACAATGATGTTCGAGAAAAAAATTGAGATATTGCAAGAAAAATTCTTTCTCTCACTTTCTCAGATAAATAATAATAATAATAAATTCATACACTCTTGTGACATCGATTAGATCGACTCATGAGAGACTTTATGCTATCTGTATCGAGTGAACAAAACTTTCTGAGATAGAAAATCACTCGCAGTCGAAACAGTGAGTTTTGAGACTATGTATCAAATTTGTTCGCGTTGATTGCACGTTAGAGAACGAGTGTTCTAGTCACTCTAAATTGCTTCAAGAGCTTCGTTTTCATCATCATTTTCGCTACTGCTCTGAGACTCTTCGTGATGACGACAATTATTTGATAGTTTGAGAAGTCAGCATCTTGAAGCATTCTTGATCGCAGATGCGATCAGTTCAAGCAGTGCATGAGTACATGCTTCGTCGTCTGATGACTTCATTCGCAGTCACATCGCAAGCTATTCATGCCTGAAATGTTTCTAGAGTGCAGATAAGCGTTCAGATCTATGCGTTCAATTCTGATGTGCATTGTGAGAATGCTTTCTGCTTTCTGAAGATCATCACGCATCTTTATCATCTTATTGCTCAGATGCAATCTTTGTGCTGAGATTGCGTTGATGTCTGCGACGCGTTCTTTGTACTTTTCTCATCGTTGATTTCATTGATCTTTGTGATACTGCGTTATTGCGATGCTATCGCTTGTTGAAATCATTGTGAAGAAGAGAGTGTGTCATCTGCGTCTCAACTGTATCTTCGCATCTTCTTGAATGAAGACATTCAGAAGTACTATTCTCTTGATGACGAGTGAGCGAGAAATGACGCGATTAACTCTCGTCAAACGAGCGCGTATTAGTTTGCATGCTTGTCTGATCTCTTGCGTTCGATCGTTGACTCAACTGTGTAGCATGATCTTGTTCTGTAGCATGTTCAGATGAACATGTAGCGAACTCATGTATGTTTCTGCCTTTAGAGTTTCGATGTTTACTCTTTTAAATGCTTCTGCTACGTGACGCAGAATCTGATTCTGAAGTGTTTCTAGTCTGCATTCTTTGCTCGACAGTTCATCTTTCTTGTCGCGCTGATGTCAGACTGACGCTTCGAATGCAATTTCTGATCTCACTACTGCTGAGTATACTTGTCTCGCTTTTGTGAAGATGACTTTTCATGTGAAGACTTCAAGATGACTAAGTGTCAGCATTTTTGTGACGTGATTCGTCTCTATTTGTCGAAGATGCGCGTCTCATTGCAGTTTCGTGTTCAGTTGCATCTTTAGAACTCGTACATCTGATTTCGATTTGATAATCGAGCTTTCTATTTGTATGCTAGTCATCATGTCGAATCTCTTCGATTTTCTAGTAAAATGCGTGAGCTCGTACTTTTCTGATGCGAACGTTGCGTCATGAGTGCGAGCTCATTTCGCGCAGACGTCGTGTGCTTTGCTCAGTGTTCTGTAGATTTCTTCAGTGAATCTGTCGTAGACTAGAATGTTAATATTGTTTACGAAGTCAAGCACTTCGATTTTAATTTTCAGTGCTTCGCATTTTTCAATTAAACTTGCATTGAAGAATAGAAAGAGAATCGATGAAATGAGAAATCTCTGCGATATGTCTGCGTTTATCTCGCGCATGTCGCTCATTTATTCATTGAATATTAGCGACGTCTCTTGATTCTCTAGAAAGCTGCGTGTTCATTCGATTATGTAGCTTGACGTTCTTTTCATTTTCAGCGTGTGCAGAAGTCTGACGTGTGAGACTCGATCAAACGCTTTGACGACGTCTAAGCTTAGCATGAAGATCACATATTTGATTTCACAGTCTCACACTGTGTGAACTTGATCTACTAGTAGATCTAACGTTGAGATCACGAATCACTTGCGTCTCGCTCTCATTTGAGCATTTGATAGCATGCGATGAGTCTCGACTATGTCACTCAGTCTTTTGATCATGATTGACTTCAGCGTTTTGCTCATGATATTGAGCAAAGCAATGAATCGATATGTCTTTGAATTGATATAGTCGCTTTTCTTCAATTTGAGTAGTACTATTGTCTGAGTCTTTTTGAACTGCTTCGAATGATACTTGTGTATTACGCATGCATTGAATAAACTCGTCAGTACTGAGATCAGTTCTGCAAGACTCGCTTGAAGTGCTCTGTTTGAAATATCTGAAGCGCTCAACGCTTTGTCTGCTTTTACTCGTCTGATTGTCTGCTTCACTTCATTTTCTGTGATGCGTGAATTGAATGAGACTGTCAGAGATATGAATGATTCTGCAATGTCGTTGACATTCGCTTGAGAAGATGAGGGAAAGAACTTTTCTCGCAGTATCTCGATTTTTTTCTCGAACGTCGTTATCATATGATCGATGTCGCTTCGCTTCAGTGACGAAAACTAAGAAAGCTTTTTAGATAGCTGACTTTCGATTCTAGCTCATTTTGCAAAGCGTTATATCAATTTGAGTGCTTTGCTCAGCTCATGCATTTGTGTTCTGAAGTGTGCACATTTCGTTTGTTGAATGATCTTGTTTTTATGATCGTTGTGCTTCAGATATTCATTTCACGCTTCTAATGTGTCTTGCGTTTTTCATATGATTTGCAGTCGTCTTGATTTCATTACTACTTCGAAGCAGCTTTGATTTGAAAAGTCTCTTGCTCAATTTGATGACTTTGTCAAAAGAATAGATTTCTCGATGATCTTCTGTAGCACTCTGATAATCTTGCACACTCTGTCATTCATCATAGTCTTGTCGTCTAGAGAGCGTTTCAAAGATAGATGTATTTGCAGATAAGCACTCAATACTTCTGTATTCATTTTTTTTCAAAGTCGTTGAGTCGAGAGTTGCACTGAGATTGTTTGTAGACATAGCTCTGTGATGATTGAAAGATGATTTGATCTCTGATGCAGATCGATTTGTATCTTGCACTTGTGTGTCATGAACTGTATTTTCTCGCTGCTAAAGACTAGATCAATCGTCGTAAATTGATTGTGAGCTTCGCGAGTAATAGTGTCTGATTTCAGTAATAATTTCAGCCTTGCGTTTGTAATAACGTTTAGTAGAGTATCAGTCGTTGTATGATGAGTGAAGCATCTTCGCTTCTCTCAGTGAGAATGATGTAGATTGAAATCTTCTACGATCAGTTATTTGCAGTCATTCTTGAGTAGTTTGTTCAAACGAGAAATGATTGAAGATCTCTCTGTGAATGTAGTAGACAGTGAGCATGAGTTGTAGACGTTTAGAAGTCTTAGCGTCTGCGTTTCGTTATCTGTGTTGCGAGTTAATATTCTGATTGAGCAAATGTCTGACTCAGCTGTTTCTACTATTCATTGATCGAGTCTTAGACATTTGTTAATGTATATGCATGTTCTTGATTGAGATGACGAGTTTTTCACTAGATGAAAGAAGTTGTGTGCTGCGCTAAATGACTGCAAGTCATTGTTGTTGCGATCTTGCTTCTGTATAGCTACTATGTTGAATTCGCGAACTTCTCTGTTAATTAGAAATGATTCTTGAATTCTTAATAATTTTCTGATGTTGTACTGTAGAATTCGTAGAAAAGACTGTTTCGTCATAGAGTTATTCATAGCTGTTGTTGACTCTGCAATGAAAAGACTCTTTGTATGCTTTTGATCATCGATGATCTTTCTTGCTTTCTGATTGAACGTTTCTGAATCTGCTCAGATGTTGTCTTATCTGAGTCACTACTCACGCAAGAGAAAAGATCGACTCGTCTCTTCTTAATCTCTACTATCTGTCAAGCTGATTCATCAGCGATTCAACTGCGTGTTTTCAGCATGACTGTTGCTGAGCTCGAGAGATTCATTGAATCAAAAGAATTCATTGAATCTAAAGAGTTCGTTGAATCTAAAGAGTTCAGAGACAGCGAGAAGAGTGTGCAATTGTATTTAGACGTCTCAGAGTATCTGAACAATCTATTTCTATAGATTTCGAATGCTTGTTTCATCTGCTGTCATCACTTGAGACAGATGCGTCTTCAGAGTTCGTGATTTTCGTTGCAGTTGACGCAACGTCTTCTATTCGAAGACATCACACACTTTTCTATGTGATGCTTGCCTGCGCATTTTTCGCAGCGCTGATTCTTTCTGCAGATCTTAGTCATGTGATCAAATTCATGACATCTGAAGCACTGTGTGATGCAACAGTTCTTTTCAAATAGCTTGCATGCACATTCTTGATACGAGTTCAGCATGCTCATGTTCATTAGCTGATTCATCATCGCTTCGATCATAATCTTTACGATGAGCAATGAATGAGTCTTTTCGCTATCTGCTACCTTCTTGAGTCAGACTATTCTTAGAACTTTCAGATCTTCATGAAGTCTCACGTTATTTTTTATCAGTCTTTCAATGATCTTTTCTTGATTGCTCATGTCTATTGTAGTGCATACTTCATGTGTCAGCATTGCGAAGGTTTGACGTGCTACACGTGTCAAACTCGCGATTTCTTTTGCTCACGTCTGAGTCTTTTTCAGGTTTGCTCGAGCATCTGAGCTAACTGCGTGAAGAGAAATGTCATCGCTGCTCAGCTTGCAAAGTGACACGATTAGATTTCTTTGACCTGTCGACACGTCTGCGATTCTCTGTAGAATCTGTTCGATCAACTTCTTCTATATCTCTTTTATTTCTCTTCTGTTCATTATCTTAATCATGACTTCTCGTTTCTTGCAAAGCGACGACAAGTCACTTCTGAAACGTTGCTCTCTCGTCGCTATTTCTTCTCTTGTCACGTTCACTCATGACGTGATTTTCGTTGAAAGACGCGTGTTTTTCTGTGTATGCAACTGCTTGTTAAGCAGTTGAACTGATGTCTTCAGTTTCTGTACATTCTTCGCGATGAACGCGTTCTGATTCACGTGATGTTTTTCTTCTGAATCGAGTCGAAGACGTCAAATCAGCTTCAATGCTATCTCTTTTCATGAATGATCTTTGCTCTTCTCTTTCTCTAACGTTGATATCTTTATTAGTAGATCAATAATGTTAGCAACGTTCTCTTCATCATCACGTAAGCATTTCGACCTTGCGTCTCTGTTTTCTTGCGACGAATTGACGTCGCTTGCAATCGTCTTCGAATCAGCATTGCTGCAATTCATGCAATTCATCGTCGTTCAATCGTCTTCTAGATTCACTCTGTCTTGTTTGTAATGCTCTTTTTCAAGATTTGTGATGCGTGCGTTGTGATTGTTTTTCTTCTTTCTCAGATAAACATCAATAACATTGCAAACTCATTTATATTCTTGACAATGTCATTTAACTTACACATTTCAGAAAATGAAGTAAGATAAACAATCAAAAGAGTAAAAGCAAACAAAGCATCAGATGTCTCAGACATTTTAAACAAAGCACTTCAGACAAATCTTGCAAAACTGATCTTGATATTGATGAGTTTATTCAATGCATATGTAATACACAGATATCATTCAAAGCAGTTCAAAAAAGCTCAAATGATAGTTTTACATAAATTAAAGAAGAGTAATTATATTGATTCAAAGACATATTGACTTATTGCTTTGCTTAATATCATGAGCAAAGCTTTGAAGTTGATCATGATTAAAAGACTGAGCAATATAACTGAAATTCATCATATGCTATCTGATGCTCAAATGAGAGTGAAATGCAAGTGATTCATGATCTCAACATTAAATTTACTAGTAAATCAGATTCACATGATATGAGACTGCAAAATTAAATACATAACGTTCATGCTAAGTTTAAATATCATCAAAGTGTTTAGTTAAGTCTTGCACATCAGACTTCTGCATACTCTGAAAATGAAAAGAACTTCAGACTACATAGTTAAATGAGCATGCAGCTTTCTTAAAAATTGAGAAACATCACTGAGATTCAATGAGCAAATGAGTGACATGCACAAGATAAATGCAGACATATTGCAGAAGTTTTTCATTTCATCGATTTTCTTTCTATTCTTCAACGCAAGTCTGATTGAGAAGTGCAAAGCATTGAGAATTAAGATTGAAGTGCTTGACTTTGTAAATGACATTAATATTTTAACATACAATAAATTCATTGAAGAAATTTGCAGAACACTGAGCAAAATGCATAATGTTTGCACAAAATAAGCTTGCACTTATGATGCAACATTTGCATCAGAAAAGTATGAATTTATATACTTCATCAGAAAATCAAAGAAATTTAACATGATGATTAGCATATAAATAGAAAGCTCAGTTATTAAGTTGAAATCAGACGTGCGAGTTCTGAAAGTACAACTAAACATGAAATTGCAATGAAATGCACATCTTCGTCAAATCAAAGTGAATCACGTCATATGAATGTTAGCACTTAGTTGATTCAAAGTCTTTACATAAGAAGCAATCTTCACAAAAGCAAAACAAATATAATTTTTTTTATTTCTTCATTAAGTGCATGCAGTTTATGACTATGACACTATCTAGACGCTGTGTATATGCTAAATTACATGTAATTTAGTCAAAATCGATGCAGTATATCTTTTCATTGATTAATCACATCAATAGTTTGCATATACAAGCGCGTGAGCTGTTTATATAATCAAGTGATCATATAAACAACTTAAGATTGTGAAAGCTGATCACTTTGACATAAGCTTTCAACTTGTCTGTATAATCATCAAGCTAAGCGAGCTAAGTGAGCTTTGATTTATGTAGATGAAAGCTGATCACTTCGACGTGAGCTTTCAAGTTCGCTGTATGATCACTCAGCTGAACGAACTAAATGAGTTTTGATTTATGTATTTGCAACGCATGTATATCGATCAGAAAATCGAAAAAATCGATCGATTTACTGCGTTGCACAGATATGTATGTGTGCAAAAGCTGAGTTGTGCCTTCGCAATGTATATGTGTGTGATGTATATGAGTTGCAGCGCATGCGCAAAGACGTTACTGTCGTTCTGTGTATATAAGCAAAGACTGTGTCATGTTTTTGCAGTGTATGTGATTGCGACGTATGTAAATCGATCAGAAAATCGAAATCAATCAATTTACTGCGTTGCACAGATGTGTATATGCGCAAAAGCTGAGTCGTGCCTTCGCAATATATGTATGTGTGACGTATATGAGTTGCAGCGCATGCGCAAAGACGTTGCTGTTGTTTTATGTATATGAGCAAAGACTGCGTCATGTCTTTGCAGTGTATGTGATTGCGATGCATGTAAATTAATCTGATAAAGCGAAAAATCGATCGATTTACTGCATCATGCAAGTCTGTAGATGTGCAAAAGCTGAGTTGTGTCTTTGCAATGTATGTGTGTGTGATGTATATGAGTTGCAGCGTATGCGCAGAGACGTTGCTGTCATTCTGTGTATATGAGCAAAGACTGTGTCATGTCTTCGTCATGTATGTGATTGCAATGCATGTAAATTGATCTGATAAAGCAAAAAAACGATCGATTTACTGCATCATGCAGACGTGTAGATGCACAAAAGCTGAATTATGCCTTTGCAGTATGTGTGTATATATTATATATGAGCTTAACATGTGAATAAAGCGCTGTTACTGCTCTGTGTGTGATTGCGCTGCATGTAAATCGATCTGAAAATGCGAAAAATCAATCAATTTACTGCATCATGCCTGTCTTTATGTGCGCAAAAGCTGGGTCGTGCCTTCACAGTATATATGTATATGTTGTATATGAGCTCAACATGTGAATAAAGCGCTGTTACTGCTCTGTGTGTGATTGCGCTGCATGTAAATCAATCTGAAAATGTGAAAAATCGATCGATTTACTGCATCACGTCTGTCTGTATATGCGCAAAAGCTGAGTCGTGTCTTCACAATATATGTGTATATGTCGTATATGAATCGCAGCATGTATGCAAAGACGTTGCTGTTCTTTTGTATATATGCAAGTTTCAATGCATTGATGACTGCGTTGTTATTGCCTCACTTTTTGACTGTGTGTGAGCTCAACATGTGAGTAAAGCGCTGTTACTGCTCTGTCAATGTTGATGAGATTGTTTAGCTCTTCTGACAAGCATAGCTTGCAGAAGATTCGTAGTCAGCATCTTGTACAGATAAATCTCATTGTCGATCATCATCTTAATTAAGAACATGCATATATATTAACAAATGTTTAAGACTCAATTAATGAATAGTAGAAACAGCTGAGTCAGACATTTGCTTAATCAGAATATTAACTTGCAATGCAGATGACAAAATGCAAACATTAAGACTTCTAAATATCTACAATTCATGTTTACTGTTTACTACATTCACAAAGAAATCTTCAATCATTTCTCATTTGAATGAACTATTCAAGAATGATTGTAAACAATTAATAATAAAAGATTTCAATTTACATCATTCTCATTGAGAAAGATAAAGATGCTTCACTCATCATATGATGATTGATACTTTACTAAACATCATTACAAATGCAAGATTGAAATTATTGCTGAAATTAAACACTATTACTTGCAAAGTTCACAATCAATTTACAATGATTGATTTAGTCTTTAGCAGCGAGAAAATACAGTTTATGACATGCAAGTGCAAGATACGAATTGATTTGCATCAGAGATCAAATCATCTTTCAATCATCACAGAGTTATGTTTACAAACAATCTCAGTGCAACTCTTGACTTGATGACTTTGAAAGAAAATGAATATAGAAGCATTGAGTGCTTATCTGCAAATACATTTATCTTTGAATTGCTCTTTAGACAACAAGACTATGATGAATGACAAAGTATGTAAGATTATCAAAGTGTTACAAAAGATCATCAAGAAATTTATTTTCTTGACAAAATTATCAAATTGAGTAAGAGACTTTTGAAATCAAAGCTGCTTCAAAGTAGTAATGAAATCAAGATGACTGCAAATCATATGAAAAACGTAAGATACATTAGAAGCATGAAATGAATATCTGAAGCACAATGATCATAAAAACAAGATCATTCAACAAATGAAATGCATACACTTCAGATCATAAATGCATGAGCTGAGCGAAGCATTCAAATCAATATGATGCTTTGCAAAATGAGTTAGAATCAAAAGTCAGCTATCTAAAAAGCTTTCTTAGTTTTCATCATTAAAGCAAAGCAACATCAATCATATGACAATGATGTTCAAGAAAAAAATCAAGATACTGCAAGAAAAGTTCTTTTTCTCATCTTTTCAGATGAATGTCAATAACATTATAAAGTCATTTATATTTCTGACAAACTTATTTAATTCATGCATCACAGAAGATAAAGTGAAGCAGATAATCAAATGAGTAAAAGCAGACAAAGCATCAGACACTTCAGATATTTTAAACAGAATGCTTCAAGTGAATCTTGCAGAACTGATCTCAGTATTGACGAGTTTGTTCAATGCATGCATAATACATAAGTATCATTCGAAGCAGTTTAAAAAGATTCAGACAATAATACTATGCAAATTGAAGAAAAGTGATTATATTGATTCAAAAATGTATCAACTCAATGCTTTGTTTAATATTATGAGCAAAGTGCTGAAGTTAATCATGATTAAAAGACTGAGTGACATAGTGAGACTCATCACATGCTATTAAATGCTCAAATAAAAGTGAGATGTAAACAATTTGTAATCTCGATGTTAAATCTACTGATAAATCAAGTTCACACAATGTAAGACTGTGAAATCAAATATGTGATCTTCATGCTAAGTTTAAACGTTGTTGAAGCGTTTAATTGAGTCTCACACATCAGACTTCTATACACGCTGAAAATGAAAAGAATGTTGAGCTACATAATAAAATGAACACGTTGCTTTTTAAAGAATTGAAAGACATTGCTAATATTTAATGAACAAACAAGTGACATATGCAAGATAAACGCAAACATATTGCAAAAATCTTTTATTTCATCAATTCTCTTTCTATTCTTCAACGCAAGTTTAATTAAAAAATGCAAAGCATTAAGAATTAAAATTGAAGTGCTTGAATTCATAAATGATATTAACATTCTAGTTTATGACAGATTCACTGAAGAAATTTGCAAAATACTGAGCAAAGCACATGATGTCTGCGCAAAATGAGTTTACACTCATGATGTAACATTTGCATCAGAAAAGTATGAGCTTACACATTTCACTAGAAAATCAAAGAGATTCAACATGATGACTAGCATACAAATAGAAAACTGATCAGCAATGAAACTCATCTGTATGCAATGCTGATTATAAATTTACTGTCTAGCTACAGTAAAGTCTAAAAATTATCAAAAGTTTGAATGACATTGAAATGCTGCATGATGATAAAGTGCTGTATGTTGATTGCATGCAGAGTTTTCATGATCACGCAGACTTTGATAATTTCAATGCGCATGCTACAAGCAATCTGCACGCAGATGAGAAAGTTAAATAAAACACAGAACTATGAGAAAAATCACTTATGAAAATCATTCAATTCAGCATCTTGTCATCATGATAATGAGAACTGAAACAGAATACTCTTGCATTTAATCTGTTGAGAATGATTAGCAGAAAAAACTTGAATCATGAACATTTTTTAAATTTACATGCTAACTATGTATAAATTTTGTTAAGACTGTATGTCTGTTACTACAACATAAACAACTTACAAGATTCATTAAGTTTGACATGAGCAAATTTAAAAATCTTGTTAATATCGTTTAACAAATGTTCAGATACAAATATTTTATACATGAATGATACATTAATGAGAAAACTTTGTTAAAAGAAGAGAGATACAAGCGAGTTAATAGAAAATGATTGAATTATGCTGTCTGATTAAAAGTGTAACATATGAACATTTTTGCAAAACATGATTGATTTGCATAAGAAAGATTTCTACAGATAACATGAAACAGATGAGTTGCACATCTTATAAGCGAAGTGAGTGTCTGCAAGACGTGATATACAATGATGATAATTATTAATTTTAAAAATCTTATTTCTTCACTGAGTTTTGACTCTCAAATGTCTTGATGCTAGAATTAATCTTTAGTTGAAAATATCATCTGTATTGTTAGAAATCTGTCTAAAGCGAGTCAGATAGAAATGTCATTTAACTAGAAGATAAATGCTAAGAAAGAAAGATAGTTACAGAAAAGAAGCTGATTACATATGTATGTTTCTCAGTCAACGCTAAACTCAATAGAAACTAGTCAAGATGACGAAGCGAGAATAAATCTGACAAGACTAGAAGACTGAGTTTGACAAGATTAGAATCATGACATTATCTTCTTTCTTCAATGATTCATGTTCACATGAATGTATTTTCTGCTCAACTCAATTGATTGCTCAATCATGATTTTACAGACTCAGATCTGTTAAATCATGATTGATTAAAATTAGCGCGATTTGTTTAAGTATTGAATATGAAAATCATCAATGATTTTCTGAATGTTCATAAATTCGTCGTCATCAGCGTTGTATCAGTTGAGATCATTGTCATAATCATTTTATTTGACTCTATACTAAAGTCATTTTTAATATCAACGAAAATTCAATATATCATCGACTTTTCACTTGTCTTCGTCGTTTATCACTATTAAATCTGAAAGTTCATTCTTTTGATCAGGCAAGAAGTCATTGACGACAGAACGAAGCAGATCAGAATGAAATACATCATGAACATGCATAGACTTTGATAATTTCAGTTTATATGAAGAGTCGACAAGATTTAAATTGATGAAAGAATTGAGCATTTTGTCATCTAGCTTCTTGAAAGATCTCGCTGTAATAATGTTTCTTTCATTCAGAAACATCTTTGATTCAATCTCATAATCAACTTCTTTTTTATGCTTATTGACTTGTTTTATCATTTGTTCTCATGTTTTGACTAGCGACTCGCGAGCAAACTTCAGTGTTTTGTTCATATGTTCAGATATATTCTCGACTTTAGTTGTTTGCAAGCGTTCACAAGAACTTTCATATTCAATGACATCAAGTTCAAAGCTCATACAAGAATGAAAGTCTTTGTTTAGAAAGAAAAAGATCGAGAAGATGACTGAGAACAGAGCATTCATCGATAAAATGTTCAACAGCTAACTTTTTGCTCAATGACAGAATCTGAAAAAGTCGACTTGATTCAGCTAATAATCAGCTAACAACTGACTAATCAGCTAAATTTCAGCTAAATTCAACTAATTCAGCTAATTCAGCTAATTCAGCTAAAATATTTATCTACATGCTCATTACTCTACTCGCTCACCTACTCGCTCATCTACTCGCTCATCTACTCGCTCATTTACTCGCTCATTTACTCGCTCATCTACTCGCTCATCTACTCATCATTCTACATGCTCATCATTCTACTCGTCACTCTACATGCTCATCATTCTACTCGCTCATCTACTCGCTTCATCTACTCGCTCATCTACTCGCTCATCTACTCGCTCATCTACTCGCTCACCTACTCGCTCATTTACTCGCTCACCTACTCATCATTCTACATACTCATCATTCTACTCATCACTTTACATGCTCATCATTCTACTCGTCATTCTACATGCTCATCACTCTACTCATCACTCTACTCGTCACTTTACATGCTCATCATTCTACTCATCATTCTACATACTCATCACTTTACTCATCACTTTATATACTCATCACTTTACTCGCTCATCTACTTGCTTCATCTACTCGCTCATTTACTCGCTCATCTACTCATCACTCTACATACTCATTACTCTACTCGTCACTTTACATGCTTATTACTTTACTCGTCACTCTACATGCTTATCACTCTACTCATCACTCTACATACTCATCACTCTACTCGTCATTCTACATGCTCATTATTCTACTCGTCATTCTACATACTCATCATTCTACTCGTCACTCTACATGCTCATCACTCTACTCGTCACTCTACATGCTCATCATTCTACTCAACACTTTACATACTCATCACTCTACTCGTCATTCTACATGCTCATTATTCTACTCATCATTTTACATGCTCATCATTCTACTCGCTTATCTACTCGCTCATCTACTCGCTTCATCTACTCGCTCATTTACTCGCTCATTTACTCACTCATTTACTCGCTCATTTACTCGCTCATCTACTCGCTTTATCAATCTCTTTATCAAACATTCTATCAAATTTTCTATCAAACACTTTATTTAATGCGTTGATTGAAAGTATAAAACACGTTAAACAGTGCTTCAAACAATGCTTTCTACTGAGCTTTTCACTGAGCTATCTACTGAGCTATCTATTGAGATATTTACTGAGCTATCGACTGAGCTTTCTACTGAGCTTCTCATCAAGCTTTTCATCGAGCTTTCAATTGAGCTTTCTATTGATCTTTTTACTGAGCTTTCAATTAAGCTTTCTATTGATCTTTCTATCAGTGAGCTTTCTACTGATTTTTTGACTGAGCTTTCTATTGATCTTTCTACTAGTAATTTTTCTACTGATCTTTTGATCAAGCTTTCTATTAATCTTTCTACTAGTGATCTTTCTACTGATCTTTCAATCGATCTTTCTATCAATCTTTCTACTGATCTTTCTACTGAGCTTTTGATCAAGCTTTCTAGTGAGCTTTCTAGTAAGCTTTCAATCAAGCTTTCTACTGAGCTATTTACTGAGCTATTGACTGAGCTATTGACTGAGCTTTCTACTGAGCTCTTTATCAAATGCTCTATTAAACATTCTACATGCTTCAAAATACGCGTCAATCAAGCGCATAACACGAATCAAACAGTGCTTCAAACAATGCTTTCTACATGACTTTCTACATAACTTTCTATCAAGCTTCAAATTGCTTCACAATCAAGAATCAAATTTGATCTTTATTGAGCATTAAATATGACTCTATCATACACTTTACATGACTTTCTATTGAACATTCTACATGACTCTCTATTAAACATTCTACATGACTTTCTATTGAACATTCTACATGACTTTCTATCAAACAGTCTTTATGATTTCTTTCATGACTTTCTTCATGACTCTCTACCTCATTAGTTTACTCATTAACTTTCTCATTGACTTTCTCATTGACTTTTTCATTGACTTTCTCATTGACTTTCTCAGCGCATATATTAAACTGTGTAAATAGCTATTATTTAGTTAGTCAAATTAATCATTAATTAATCTATTATACAAGCGCAATAATTATTCAATAATTAATTCAATATTTGATTGCTAATAAACAAAATGCGTAAATGTTGAAGAAGTTGACAAAAGAGATAAAATCAATATTAGCTGAGTGCACAGCTAAGTCAGCTAAGTGACAGCTAATAATCAGCTAATAGCTGAGAAGATCAGCTAATTTCAATCATTAGCTGACACATGAAATTAACAGCTAACTCAGAAAAAGTCGACAAAAATCAGCTAATATTGACTTTTTCCGCCTTATGATTTTGTCGATATTATTGTCGATGAACTCAATCATGAGTAGTAGCTTAGCTCAGTCATTCTGCATGTACAAACAGAAGAATCAAAGATATCTTTCAACGTTCTGATTGACTCATTTACTTTGATCGTTGATCTGAGAATGATAAACTGTAAAGAGTTGAAGATTAATGTTTAGTCTTTTGCAAAGCGACTTTCATAAAATGAAGGTAAATTGAGAGTCTTGATTCAAAACAATGAAATCAAGTAAATCATGTATTTGATATATTTATCAAAGCATTAGCTCAGCTGTTTTTTCTGCTGTGATTCTCTCATCATCAGTGAAGCAAGAAATATAATGTCATTTCTTTGTCAGTTTACATATCACTGTTAGTATGATGTTTTTGCCTTTCGAAAGAGATAAGTCAATGACAAAATTCATGACTATGTTCTTTCATTACTGTTCAAGTATGAGTAAAGAATGTAGTAGTTCATTGAATTTATCTTGAGAAGTCTTTGATTGTTGACAAATGTAGCAGTTTTAAATATATTGATTTATTGTCTTTTGCATTGAAGATCAATAGTAGTATTTTCTTATGATCTTCATCGTTCTGAGAATTTTGAAATGATTAACAGAAGATTGATCATGAACTTCTTGAATTAGCTTCATTTGAAGATGCTCATTGAAGAGAACTCATAAAAGATCATCTTGATATAGTATTTCGTTTTGAACTAGACAATTTCTTAATTTGATATCTTCATATTGTGTCTCGTCTCTTGCTATTGCTTCGCGAAGTAGCGTACAATTCTCGTCGATCTTATTAGTCTCAAGAATCTGTTTATAGATTGATTCACTGATGTTCTTCTTTAAATCAGCAATTTTCATTCAATTCAAAGTCAGAATAGTGATTCATTGATAGCAAATGCACTCATCTTCTGAACTTCTAGAAACTGAATCAACTCAACGAGTCAATGCATCAACTTTGATGTTTTGTTTGCCTGAGCGATACATGATTTTGAAGTTGAAGTCAACGAGCTTTTGTATTCAGCGCATTTAACATCTACTTAGCTCTTTATCTTTTATTAATGACGTTAAAGCTTGATGATCAGTGAACATCTTTATAAATAGCTCAGTCAATTTCAGCTCAGATCATCAATACTTGAAAACATGAATGATTGTTAGTAGTTTCTTGTTATAGATCTCGTAATTGCACTCAGCAAGACTCAGATTCTTGCTGTAGTAGATCATTGAATGCAATGTTTCTTCGTCGTCATACTGAGAAAGTATGTCATCATTGACGTAATTGAATGAGTCTGTTTCAAGAATAGTCTCTTTATTCTGATTAAAATGACGAAGAATAGAGACTTCAGTCATTCGTTTCTTCATATGATCAAAGATCGTTTGAGAAGCTTGATTTCATTCAAATATCATCTTTTTTTGAGTTAGTTGAATCAGAGAATGAACAATCTTCGAAAAGTTCTTTATAAAATGTCGATAGAAATTGCAGAAGTTAACGAAAAACTGCATCTGAATGAGATTTGTAGAAGTAGATCATTCAACTACTGCTTGTACTTTTCTGAGATTCATCTTTAGTTCTTTAATGAATAGCAATAGTTTCAGAAAGAAGATTTTCTGAACATGAAACTTGCATTTGTTTATATTCATCTGAAGATCAGTCTCTCGTAGTTTATGTAGAACTAATCATACGTGTTGCTTATGTTTCTTCAGTGTTTTGCTGTAGATGATAATGTCATCTAGATAGATCTGACAAAACTGATGAAGATAGTCAAATAGCACGTCGTTCATATAGTGTTGATAGAAAGTTGAGTCGTTGATTAATTTGAAAGACATCACGTGATATTTGTAGAAATTAAAAGAGATGATAAAGATAGTCAAATCTTTGCTATCTGAGTGCATATGTAGTTTGTTAAACGCGACAATAATGTTCAATTGAGTCAGATACTTGCTTTCTTGTATACGAGCGAGAGTCTCGTCTATTAATGACAAAGAATAGTGATTTCATTTGATTAAAGCATTGAGCTTTCTGTAATCAACGTAGAAACGCAAGCTATCGTCTTTCTTTTTGATGAATAGTATGAGCGAAGCATATAAAGCTGAGCTAGAAGATATAAAGTCTTTATTCAGATGCTTGATCAGATAATTCTTCATCTTTTGAAGCTTGTAATCAGACATATAATAAAGATGACTTCGAGAAAATGTTTTCTCGTTGATCAACTCAATTTTATGATCATAGAAGTGATGAGAGAATAGTTGATCAGTCATCGCTCAATCAGACACGTTTAGATAGTCATAATATTTCAAAGAAAGCTTAGCTTTGACTTCTTTCAAGATCTCTTCATATGAAAGCTCTTGTAGATTTACATTTTCGAGTTTATTTCTAGCTGTTTTTAGAAGTCGATCGATTTTCGTGATAATAATCGCGAAAGTAGTCACATTCAATCATTTGACTAGTGATTTATATGCTGCAGTCTTTATCATTGCTATGTTCATTGAATTGAAAGATGAAAACTTGACTGAATTAAATGATTTCACGATTTTACTGAATGAAGATGACTTCTTGCTGAGTTGAGTGACAACAGAAGAGATAAATCTCTTTAGTATTTGAGTAGAGATTGAACTCTTCTGTTTTATCGCGATTTTCTTGCTCAAAAAAACAGTCGAATGAGCTTTGATAGAAGCTTTGATATAAGCTTCGAAACTAGAAAATTGAAGATGATCATCTTTCATATCAATAGTCATCTTGATCTTGTTCATTCATGTTTTTTCGAAAATCATCTGATGTTGATTTAATCAAGTGATCAGCATAGAAGCGAAACATTTCATATGATCTTAAACAGTTAGATTTGAATAAATTGCATGAGTAATGAGCTTTTTTGCATAATGATCATCGAATTCTCTTATTGATTTGAGCTTGATTAAAGATAAAGATTCAATTTGCAAATGATCACAAACATTCTGCGCGATTAATTCATCAATAAATGAATAGTCAGCTGCTTCAGTGTCAATCAATGACTTTAATGAGTAACTAATTTCATTGCTAGATAGTACACATTCAGTAGTCAAAGATTTCGAAGCAAAGAAATCATTTAAGCTGCTTGTTGTTGAAGAAATTAACACATCTTTCATCACGTCTTTGATGAAAGTCACTAGTTTTTTGCCTCATTCTTCGATTTCTCTGTAAATAATTTCTTCTCTTCTTTTGACATGATGATCTCATTGAGGCAAGAAGTGAATGCACGAGATGTTAAAGTACTAGTCTTTAGCTGAGAGCAGTTTTTTGAAAGATGATTTAATACTTTGCAGTTGAAGCAGATGATTGACATTCTTGATCATTCAGATTCAAGGGTGAAAAAAGTAGTGAGTTGAACATAGCTAGTAATCAAGACTGAAGCTGATGTCAACGAAGAAACAAAACGTTTTTTCAAAGCTGCTATCAATTTGACTGTTCATTGCTCGTCACGTAGCTGATAATTGACTCGTTGTTTATTATTCATATCTTGAAGAAAGATCTTGAGTTTATCAAGTGAGCTAAACTCTATGAGGCAAACTGACAACACATTCTGAAGATGATTGTTGATTTTATTCTGAATGTTGTTCATCAAAGTGATATTGTCGTAGTTTAGAAAGCTGAATATTCTAGTGAATTTTGAATAGAAAGAGCTGAAAGACTTGTTGAGCTGCTTTAAAGCAACGTATTTGCAACGACACTTTCGAATCAGATTCTGATCTTCATAAATTTCTTTCAGATGTTTCAGTAACTCTGATAGTGACTGATAAAGTGAGAAAGCATTAACATGATGCTTTGCATAGATTTGCTGATCAGCATCGTCTTCTAGTCTGAAAATCACATAAACAATACGAATCTTTTCAGTAGAGTAATGATTCACGTTGACATCAAGCTTGTCAGTTATTTTGATGTTTCATGTCTTTCAGATAGAATCATCTGTTTCGATGAAGATAAGTGAATTCGAAAGCTTGATGAACTTGTGATGATCATTCTCATTATCAGATAAAGTAGAAGATTCTCGTTGAGAGCGAGCTTCTTTCTGATTAACTCGTTGCTCAGCTGACTGAGTATCTTGACAAAGCATAGATCAATCAGCTTGATGTTGTTTCACTCTGAAGTTCAATCGCTCGCCTTGTAGTTGATTGATCTTTTTCTCTAGCTCATTGTTTTTATCAAAGATGACTTCTAGTTGTTTCGCTCTCTTTTTGTGATCATCTTGTACAAGAAGTCAGTGTTCATTGAGTTGTAGAGTCAAGTCTCGCTGACTTTGAAGCTCGTTCAGCATATTGATGATTTCATTGAATTGATTGCTGACTCAATGAAACAGTTATTCTTTGATGTTTATGTTTCATGAAGTGACAGCTTTCTCAGCTTTGACTGAAGCATTGATGAGTAGAAGTGAAACTCTTCTACTGACAGTGCTTTTAAGCAGACGAGTTGTTTGAAACTCAACTAACTTGACATCACATGTCATGATGAGATAAGATAAAAGTTGTTAAGATAAAAGTAAATAAGAGATTGATGTTTTGAATTGATGTTTTTTAATGAGTGAAAATTCAAAGAATTTCTTGTGAATTTCAGATAATAATTAAGTGCTTTATTCAAAGAATTTCTTGCGAATAGAATGATGAAAATGAGTGTAGAATCAAAGAATTTCTTGCAATCTAAAATGATGATGCAAATTTGAAGAATTTCTTGCAAATTTTTCGTACTGAATAGATTGTTTCATATTATTTATTCGTCGATAGCAAAGTAGTAAATGATGAGCATTTATCTAATGTTAGAGACCTGTCTAGAGCGAGTCAGATAGAGATGTCATTTAACTAGAAGATAAATGCTAAGAAAGAAAGATAGCTACAGAAAAGAAGCTGACTACATATGTGTATTTCTCAGTCAACGCTAGACTCAATAGAAACTAGTTAAGATGA
>JAABUV010000324.1_pt1 | contig 73321 bp, 9 predicted proteins | sample 5559971 | NCBI WGS metagenome assembly JAABUV01 (sample SAMN10711881, study PRJNA513362) | rock metagenome | isolation source: Antarctica rocks | place: Antarctica: Victoria Land, Knobhead nord | collected 2015-12-19 | reverse complement strand
TCCCTACTATTCACCCTACCTACCAACGTGTCTGATATACTCCCTGCTATCTACCCTACCTACTAACGTGTCTGATATCGGTCTGAATAGGGGGAAATATCCGTGTCATTAATAGCCTACTATGTCTGATATACTCCCTACTATTCACGTCACCTACTAAACGCTAGGTAGTAGGAGTAATTTTCCGACGTAAAAATCTTGAATTTTTACAGGTATTTTCTAGTTATTATATAATATTATTAAACTAGGTTACTAGAGACTATTATAAATAATAATATAAAATATTAAAAGTTCCTAAAGTATATATAATTAAATAGGGAGGTTAAATTAAAATTAGGTAATAATTATAATTATAAGTCTTTATAATTATATAATTAATTAATTAATTAATATATTTATTAAGGAGTAGTTAATAATAATACTAAATATATAAACTACTATTATTATTAATATAAGAGTAATATTACTATTATTATTAAACTTAATAATTTTAAAATTAATAATAAAGAGGTAAAATATATAGTAAATATAAAATATAACTTAATAGGGTTTTATAAAGATAACTATATACGCGTATATAATAATAAAAGTTACTAATCCTATTATATATTATAATATAGTATTATAGTAGTATACCCCTAGCCCCTAAGAGCTAGTACTTATACTTATTAGTTCTAGGCGCCCCTAGTTATAGTTAGTTATAAGGGCTATTATCTCCGAATTACTAATATTATAATATACTTAATATATAAGTATTAATAATTTAATTACTTATAGGATTAGGTTTATTTTATTAGGTAGATATATATACTTCTTATATATAATATAATATAAGTTATATAGTAATATAGTAGTAAACCAGGCGCTACGGGGAATTTACCCGGTAACTAAGGTGGGTAACGCTTGAATTAGGAGGATACTACGGCCTAAACGAGGTAGAGCACGGATAGCTAGTAATACTCCCGCTAAGGAAAAGGAGAAATAGGCGCTATACTCCCTACGGATAGAAAACTAGGAGGAGGTTATAAGAGAAGACGGTAGCCGCTACTTATAAAGGGTTAGGAAGATAACTAGCTCTTAGTAGGGCTTAAAATAGAATAAAGAATAGGGTAAATATTAATTAACGGTTTAAGGAAGATACTTATCCCTAGCCTAATATAATAACTTATAGGTACTAAGGCGGTCTCTTTATAAGGGGCTTATAAAGGCTAAGAGCTCCGCTCTAATATAGATATATACGGGGAAAATAGGGCTAACGGACTTCCTATATAAGTATAAGGTCCCTAGTATTACGTCGGCTAGTTATAACTACGGCTAGCGGAGGTAGGATATTAAGTATATAGTTATAGGATACCTAAGGTTCTAGGAGAGCCGGCGAACTCTAGTTATTATAACGGGGATAAATAACCTATATAAGATACTAATAAAGGAAGGGAAGGGTATAAAGGTAGTATTAAGGTAGATAATATAAACGGGGCTACTAGGCTAGTTTTTACTAGTAAATAAGTAGCTTTATATCTATCTACCTAATAATTCTAATAATTTAATAAATATAACTTATAGGGTTTAATAAACTTACCTTTTAAACTATCCCTCCTATTAATCCTACCTTATACTATTATAATATACCGCTAGTACCTTAGTATTATAGTATTTATTAAACCTTATACGTATATATAGCCTATACTAATAGAATAAATATAGTATAAGGAGAAAATAGAGTATTAGTTTTATATAAGAAGGAAATTATAGGGTTTTTTATCTAGTACTATATTAGGCGTATATATATAGTTTCCCTTTATATAGCGTTATCTAATAGCCCCCGTAATTAGCTTTTATAGATTAGCTAGACACGCGTATAATATTAAATTAAATTAAATATAGTAGTAAATTAATATATCTATTATAAGTAGTATACCTTCTATTACCTTTATATATACGGGCCGGAAAGATATAGGATTTCGATATGGGATCGAGGCGATTTTCGGACTGGGATGGGATATCCCACAGGATATCCCAGTGGCAAATCGTGAACTAGGCCTAATTAGGTAATATTTTTTTACAGGCTAAAGATTTAGCTTAGACCCTATTTAACACTAAAAAAACTTTTAAAAAACCTCTAAAACTCGCTAAGATATAAAGCTCTAAAGTTAATGTAATAAATGCGTTAGCTTGTACTGTAATAAAATCCCATATTTTTCCGGCCAGTAATCTAAGACCTACTTATAACTAGGGTATTAAACCTATATTATTACCTATACTATAAGAGTATAAATATAAAGCTGTCTTCTAGTATAGAAATTTTAATACGCCTACTTTTTACTATTTAGTAAATAAGCTACGCGGAAGATACTATTTTACTTTTATAATACGGCTTAGACTCTAGCCTCGCAAGTATATAGTAGCTTGAGACTCCTATTATACTTTAATATTACGACCCTAGGTATAACTAGTCTTAATATTAGTTAGTAGTACCTAAGTACGCGGGTATAGACTAACCGTTTTTTTAGTACTTAGGCTGGGATTTTAGTATTAAATCGACTCGCTAAACTACTTATAGCTAGCTTATTACCTATATAGGTTTAGCGTTACATAATAATTATGAAGTCGGTTCTAAATAGAACTAACGCGGTTAGTCTACGCGGGTAATAAAAATATTAGGACGAAAAGTCTCTAAAACGTCTTAATATTTTTATTACCTATAAGCTAAGCTATAGGTCGATTCTCTAGGAGCGGTGTATTAAGATTAATGTACTTGTTATATATATAGCTAGTAGTTACCTTAGCTAGCTTGCAGAGAGTAGAAGCCTTCCGCCAGGCTACCTTATACCTAGGAGAAGCTTCGCTTCTCTAATAATTAATTATATAATTATATATTAGTCCTATAAGTAATTACTATTATAATAATAGTAGTAATACTATTATTTATACTAATATCTTCTTTAAGTACTATCTAACTATTTAAGAAGAACTAAACTCCGTCTCTATAATACTAGTATTAAGTCCTCCTAGCCTAGGAAAGACTTCTTTAAATACTATATACTAATAATAATATACCTTACTATTAAGGACCTTAATAGTATACTAGAGGCCTTATATAAGTATTATAATAAGGCTATTATAGTAGACTTCTTATTTATAGAAGCCTTTACTAACCTTCCTTATACTTCTAGAGAGTTAGTATTAAGGTAGGGAATTTCTACTAAGACTCCTAATAGATTTACTACTCTTTCCTAATATTTCTTTATATTCTATTATTATAGCTCCTTAAACCTCTTAAGAGGTAGTAGAATGTATATTTTAATTAGATAAGTTTATATAAACTAGTTATATCTTTACCTCTTTAATTAATAATACCGCTTACTATATTATTTCCTTAATTATAAAGGATACCCTTAGACCTACTAGATTAGGCTAAGAAGCCTCTACTAGATAAGGAGGTACCTATTCTAGATTTATATCCTTAGAAGCTATTAGTCTCCTTAGGGCTTTTATATAATCTTAGCCTTAAGACTAGGTAATTAATAAACCTACTATTTATAAGGCTATCTTATACTTTAATAAGAGAATAGAAGCCTCTTATAAACTCCTTAATAGTCCTCCCTTATTAAGTAAATTATAGACTACCTTATCTCTTAATAGTACTAATAATACTAGGTAAATATTAGCTAAAGAGGCTATTTATAGATACCTAATTAGCCTAGAACCTAATCCCTCTAGCTATTAATAATTATCTAGTAGTATAGTAACTTTTACTATTAACCTAGCTATATAAGTAACTATTAATACTACTATAGCTTAATATGTTTAGGAGAACCTAGCTATACCTAGCCTACTAGGTCCTCCTAGACTAGCTAGCTAGCCTAGTTAACCTAGCTAACTAAGTGAAGTAGGTATATTAACTATAATTAATAGTAGCGATAATTATTCCTAATAGAACCTTAGGGACTTAGGATTCTTTAATCCTATATATAATAGTAAATCTATTAGTACTAGCTTAGCTATTAAGTATATTAGAAAGGATACTTACTTTTAGAATATTTATATATTTACTAATTAAGCTAAGTAAATATACTTACTTAAGGATCCTACTACTATTAGGAATAATCTTTAGCTAAGCCTTTATAGATAAGTACTTAAATAGTATAATAATAAGCTCTCTAAAATAGAATAAAGGATAGTAACCTTTGGTAATAGTATTAATAAATAGGTATAACTACTACTTAAAAGGTTCTAATAGCTATTAAATATCTCTATTAATAGTATACTATATGAGAAGTTTACTATAAAGGATACTACTAGCTATTATAAGCTATAGGAGTTTAGTACTAAGATACTATACTTTATAAAAGATATTAGGTTAAAAGATATAAAAATTTAACTTAATATTATATATAATACTATTAACTTTAAACTTTATTATAATATTTACCATCCTACTAACTAGACCTCTATTAATAACTTCTTATTAGAACTTAAGGATAGGAAGTATAAATAGTAGGTTTATACAAGTAGGTAGAGAGCTTCTACTAGTACTCTAAGTAATAGGCTATAATAATGTCCTAGTTATAAATATAGGCCTATTAGGTAATATAGTTAGTATAGTTTTTCTAATAATAGAGTAAGGTACTAGCTATTTTAGTAGGGTAACTAGTCTTATAGTAATACTTACCCCCCGTTCTTATCCTTTTAAAATAACTAGGCTTATTAAATAAATTAATAGCCTTATTAAAGCTAGTAGTTTTATTAAAATACCCCTTAAATCTTACCTCTAATATAAAGGCTTTAAATTATAGCTAGCCTAGTAAACGCGTTAGATTTTATATAGTAACCTAATTAACCTTAGCTCTAATAACTATTATAGCCTATAAGGCTAGGTTAAGGGAATTACTAGCTAGGTAGTTAATTATAAGATAATTATATACCACGCTTTTTATTATGACGAGTATACTAGGCTATTATAGAGGATATAGTAGAAGACTTTACTAATAGGGATCCTAATAGTTATTAAGAGTATTATACTATAATATAAGGTAACGCTTATAGTATTAAATAACTAGACCTATTATAAAATTAGTATAACTTATTCTATATAAGTAAGTCTTTAGGAATAAATAAGGACCTTATTAACTATAATTAATAAGGACCTAAGGTAAACTTTATAAAATAGCCTAATATAAATATTTATACCTACTCCTCTTATACCTCTATATTCTTATTAAGAAATAAGTTATTTAGTTATCTATAAAAGTAATATTAGATGGTATAAAAGCCTTCCGCAGCTATATCCGCCCTTATAATAGCTAAGAAGATAACTATAGCCTATTTTATAATACCTTTTAATTAATTAGTATTAGTAGAATTAACTATTCTTCTAGACTAATTAAAAGCCCTAGGATATAGCTTTAGGGGATAGAAATATACTACTATTAACGTAGTATAATCTGAGGCCAGAGGGTAGACTAAAGTCTACCTTAATAGCGGCTATTCTATTATACTAATTAACTAAACCTATCTTATAAGGTTACTACTAAATATAGAGATTAAAAAGATAGCATCCCTAATACTAGTATAAGGTATTAGTAATAAGATTATAAAGACTAATAAGTATACTCTAATTAAAATATTTATTAATAGAACTATTAGTAAGAGACTAGTAACTACCTTAATACTAATAGAAGTCTATATTATAAAGGATTTAAAGGCTAACCTACTTATTAGTAATAATATCCTAGTACTATAAAAGGTAATCCTAGATTTTAGTAAGTAAATAGTAATATTAGGTTCTTATTAAGACCTTATATTACTAATTAGAGTTTATACGCGGTTATTACCTAACGCTAAATATACTATTAAGACTAAGGTATCTATTATTATTCTACTATATTTAACTATCTAGGTACCCGTAGTCTATAAAGGAGATATCCTAGCTAATAGGGACTTCCTATTTAAACTAGAATATACTTAAAACTTTAGTTCTAAGGGAGGCGTCTTTATATCTATTACTAATTTATCTATATTAGAAGTTTATATATTTAATACTTTACCTATATTTATATAGCTACCTTAAAAGGTACGGCTTAGGTCGCTTATTAAGTATAATTAAGACGGCGCTTATCTTACTATACTTATAGACGCTTATAAGGCTACTAGTAATATAAGTTTATAGAAGACTATTATAAAAGGCTTTACTATCCTAGTAGCAGTAGTATATATTAGTATAGTATAGCCTTCTATAATAAAGTCCTTAATTATAATAGTAGATCCCGCTCTTAAATATATACTACCTAATAGTATTATAATCTATAGACTACCTAAGGTAGTATAGAAAATTACTAAAGTAGTAGCTAAATTCCTAGAGATCTAGACTAATTAGGGTATAATAGTAGACGTCCCTAAAAGTAAATAGATACTAATACTACTAAAGCCTAATATAGACCCTAAGCCCTTATATATATACCTAGTTAGTTAGAAGGATAAAGACTTAATTAATAAAATATTTAGGAAGTTATATTCCTAAGGGAAAATATTATAGTTAAATTAACTAATACCTTTTAACTACCCTATTTTTATAATCTAGCGAGATACGCTAGAAGGGCGTAAGGGCCGTATAGTAGTAGATATACGCGGTCTAAATAAAATTACCTAATTAGATAGTTACCCCTTACCTTTATAATTAGAACTTACCTTTATAATAGCTAGTTTCCTATTTATATCTATTATAGATAGTACTAGTTAGTTTTATTAATTTAGTATATAGAAATAAGATAGATATAAGCTCATAGTTATTTTATATTAGGGATAGGAGTAGTACTACGTTACTCTAATAGGTTATAAGGGCTTACCGCCTTATATATAGAAATAGACTAATAAGCTTCTCTATCCTTTCAAGAAGTTTATAAGAGCTTATATAGATAATATAGTTACTTTCTTAAAAACCTTACTAGAGTACCTTATATACTTATAAGCGCTTTTTAGCCTCTACTAAAGCTATTAAATTAGTCTTAATTTAAAGAAAATATTTCTTAGCTATCTATCTATTACCTTACTAGGCTAAAAGGTAGATTCCCTCAGCCTATCTATATTAAAGGAAAAACTTAAAGTAATTAATATCTTACTATTCCTATTTTTACTATAAGACCTTAAGATTTTCCTAGGACTTATAAGCTAGCTATACTTATCTATCCCTAGATACGCTTAGCGTGCGGATCTATTATAGAAATATAAAACTAACCTTACTAGCTCGCTTCTTAAGGGTATTAAAGGCTTTATAAGAAAGATTTAATCTATATAAGTAGTATATAATCCTACTAATAATAATAAGAGTACTTTCATAAACTTAAAATCTACTTTTAATAGTCCTACTTTCCTTATCTATTTTAATAAAATAAGAATCTTATTTATAGATCTAGACGCGTTTAAAAGGTAGGGATTCGCGGTAATAATCTATTACATTAAGGATAATATAATAGAAGGCTTTCCTAGGACCTTAGTATAACTAATAATATTCCTTAGTAAGATACTTAACTAGGCTAAATAGAACTATTAACTAATTAAACTAGAAGTAGCTAGTATTATATAAGTTATAAGATAAACTTACTACCTTATTATATTATCTTAAAGACTACTAATAATTATTTATACTAATTATTTAGTAGTAGTACCTATCTTATAATAAACTAGTCTTACTACTTCCTTAACTAATAAACTTAATTTATAGTTAATTTACGCCTTATTATATCTATCCTAATTTAACCTTATAGTAAAGTATAAATTAGGAAAATCTAATATTATCCTAGATATATTATCTAGGCTTTAAGGGGCTAAGAGAAACTCCGCTAATAATATTAGAATACTAGATACCTTATATACTAAAGGCTATAGTAATAAGGGCCTTATTAACTATAATTAATAAGAGGCTATTATACTTAATACCTTATACTTAGCTACTCTTATAAAGGCTTACCTATAATATAAGAGGTTACTAAGTCTTATTTATTATATAACGCCTATTAAAATATTAGAGGAATTTAAAAAGCACCTTACCTAGGCGTACTGATAGGATAGCTAATAATCCTAACTACTAGGAATACTTATACTAGTAAATAAGGACCTAGTTATACTAGATAATAAGACGTAGTAGGGGTTATACTTTAAGGTCCGTAACGGGCTAATCTACTATATAAACTTTAATAATAGCCGCGAAAGGTTATATATACTAAATACCTTAGAAAAGGATATATTCTAACTAGCTTATAATTAGTAATATTATAATAGGTATTATTATACCTATAAGCGAATAGTAGCTTCTCTATATATCTATTACTTATAATAGTACCTACGGACCTATATAGAGTACTATCTAGAATATTAACTTAACTGGATAAAATAATATAAACCTTATAAAAGTATAGTCCTAATAGATAGACCTATAGTTTTATTCTATATTATAGCTATAGATTTTATTATAATACTTCTACTAATAGGTATAGAAGGCTATAATAGCCTCCTTACTATTATAGATAAATTTTCTAAAAGAGTTCTACTTATACTTAGATAGACTATTTAGATAGCGGCTTAATAGGCTAATATAGTTCTTACTAATCTTATAACTTATAAATAGGGCATACCTTATAGGATTATTAGTAATAGGGATAGTAAGTTTATATTATTATTCTAGAGAATAGTATTTTAGAAGCTTAGCTATAAACTATTAACCTTAACGGTATACTATACTTAAATAGATAGCCTATTAGAATAAATAAATTAGATAGTTGAAATCGCGCTATAATACTATATAATATAGAATATAAATAGTTCTAATTAGAGTATAATCCTCTCCTATATATAGGGATACCTTAATAACTCTAAAAGTTAAGTAACTAGCATTTCTCTTAATAAAGTACTCTATAGTTTTAATATCTAGGACACCTCTACTATACTCTTATAGTAGCTCCTTATAGAAGACTTTAGCAGCTTATAATAGCTTAAATAAGACTAGGTAGAGGAGTTAATAGCCTTTATTAAAATCTTCTCTAAACTATATTATAATAGTAAATATAAAGTAGTATTAATAGAGGTAGGTAATAAAGCCTACCTTAAGCTTAGAGGAGGTTATAAGATCCTAGGGGTAATAAATTTAAAACTCTATTAATAATATATAGGGCCTTTTAAGGTAATTAAAAAGGTTAGGCTACTAGCCTATTAACTTTAGCTTAGCCTAGTTATATATATCTACCCCGTCGTATCTATTACTTAACTTAAGCTATTACTAAAATTATTAGATCTATACGCTTAAGTCTATAACTATTAACCTCTACTAGTAAATCAAACTAATACCCCTATAGATAAATTAGATAATTATAAAATAGAGGCTATTATTAGTAAACGCTTATCTAGTTAGAAGGTTTAATATCTAGTTAAGTAGAAAGGCTATAGTTATAAATATAATATATAGTATAATATAACTAATCTTTATAATACGTAGTATTTAGTAAGCGAATATAATAACTATTTAAGCCGTTAACTTTATTATTATTAAGGGCCTTAATAAGGCTTTAGTATAGTAATATAGGCGTCACTTTCTTTTTTTTATAGCGGTATTATTATATATATAGCTAGTAGTTACCTTAGCTAGCTTATAGAGAGCGGAAGCCTTCCGCTAGGCTACCTTATACCTAGGAGAGGCTTCGCTTCTCTAATAATTAATTATACAATTATATATTAGTCCTACAGGTAATTACTACTATAATAGTACTAGAATTATACCTACTACCTAGCTACTATTAGCGTATATAGAAAATATTAGAATTCTTAGTAATATAAATTTTATAATATATACTATCTAAATATATAAGGAAAAAGCATATCTTCTCTACTATATGATTTTATACTATTCTACTATTACTACGTATATAAGTTTAGAACTCTACTACGTACGTGACTTTAAGACCCTAATTTAGTATTCTAGGCCTTATACCTTAAAGTCGACGAATCTAGGGCCTACCTCCGCCTCCTCCTCCTCCTCCTCCTCCTTAGGTTACTACGTCTCCTCTATCTCGATCTTCTTATCCTTCGCCTCCTCTGGAGACCCCTAGCTATAGAGTTATAAAAAGAAGAAGAAGACTAATACCCTATTAGTAGGAAAACGATATAGCTATAGCTAATACGCGTATTAACTATTAGCTCTTACCTCTACTACCTACGGCTAAGCTGCGTATTAATCGTCAGCCTTTACTTCTACTACCTTAACTAGACCTACCTAGCCTAGCTCCCTTATTAGCAAACTAGGAACCTGTATAGAAAATCTAAACTACTAAATTTACTAAAAGCGCTTTTTTTAGGTAAAATTCTAGTAATAAATAGGAAAATTTCAGGGTTTTTTTTTATTCTAGCCTAAAAGTCCTAAATATAGAAAATCTAGATTTAAGGCCTTAAATCCGTGATTTTCCTCTAGCGCTAGAAAGAAACGGGAAGCTTACTAGAGCTATAGCAGCTACTACTTACTAGAAAGATATAGGATTTTATTATAGTATAAGTTAATATATTTATTATATTAACTTTAAAGCTTTATATCTTAGCGAGTTTTTAAGTTTATTAAAAGGTTTTTCTAGTATTAAATAGGGTTTAAGCTAAATTTTTAGCTTATAAAAAAATATTACCTAAATAAGTCTAGTTTATAATTTACTACTAGGATATCCTGTAGGATATCCTATCCTAGGCTGAAAATCGGGTCGATCTTATACTAAAATCCTATATCTTTCTAGCCCGTAGCGGCTACGTCGTTAATACTAGTATAATATAGGTTTTAAATACAGTTAATTCATATAATTTATATACGTATAGAGTACTCCCCCTAGCCTAGCCCTGTTTTCTATAACTATATTACGCCTACTATTAATTCTTACTAAGTACTAGTACTATTAATTATTAATAAGACTTAGTTATATTATCTAGTTAGTACTAGCTTTATATAGTTATATTATAGCTAAATAGTAGGACTTATCCCCTATTAGTCCTATTACCTAGTATTTCTAAAAGTTACTAAATACGTATTTAGTAACTTAAAGTATTATTCTAAGCTCTAGGGCTAGTATATAAGCGCGCTAGTTATATGTATATAATACGCCTATTTTTGCATTTTACAGGCTCCCTAGTTTACTAATACTAGTAGACGGCTAGGCGTTAATATCGTAATAGCCGTAAAATTCAGCTCGATATAAATAAGCCTCTAACTTCTAAGCTTAAGGAGATAGAGCTTGCAGAGAAAGTTTAGAAACTGTCCCTAGATCTATTAGCTTATTTACGCGTCGATCGACGATTTAAATAGTCTACTACCCTAGGGGTTTATTTACTCGAGGCCTTTTATATCTAGTCGCTAGAATATTAATTAATAGAAGAGATTAAGAAGAGAGATATTTATATAGAGGGCTGGAAACTTACCGGCTATACTATTATTATCCGCGCGTATTATACTAGAGCTATACGAGTAGTTTAATCGATTAATAATCTCTCTAAATCTAAATAGGAGAAGATTATTAAAGTTATTACCTAGTAAGCTAAGAAATACTCGCCTAATCTTAAGGTTAAAGTTAAAGCTATAACTGAAGTCGATAAGTCCCTATAGCGACGGTCGGCTACGGATCTAGGGGAGGAACCCCGTATAGTTAAGAGGTTAACTCGTACGGACAAGCTATTAAACCAGGTAAAGAATAGGAAGGAGATACTTAGAGCTACTAGGAACTTCGATAAAGACCTCCTCGATATATAGTAGTACTACGAATCTCGCTATAGTAATATTAATAGCTAGTACTTTATCGATTTTAATAGTAAGTATTATAATATAAGTTATACCTAGTAAATAATATAGGGTAAAGCTATAGCTAATAGTAAAGAGAATATATTAGTCTATTAACCTCTTACGTCGCTATATAATTTCTAGATAGGTAATTAAGGCCTAATTACGGGCCGGAAAGATATAGGATTTCGGTATAAGATCGAGGCGATTTTCGGACTGGGATGGGATATCCCACGGGATATCCTAGTGGCAAATCGCGAACTAGGCCTAATTAGGTAATATTTTTTTATAGGCTAGATTTTTAGCCTAAACCCTATCTAACGCTTAAAAAACTTTATAAAAACCTTTAAAACTCGCTAAGATATAAAGCTCTAAAGTTAATATAATAAATGCGTTAGCTCGTACGGTAATTAAATCCTATATCTTTCCGGCGAGTAGGCCTAATTAACTTAATATTAAGGAGATTATTTTAGAAGGAGGAGAGGGATAAGGAGAAGAATTATTATAAGGAGTTAACTAATTTTATAAAGAAGTTTATAGACTTTAATAAGTAGTAGCTAGATATATAGTTAGTAGAGACTATAACTAAATTAATAGATCGAATAGCCTCTTATTAGCATCCTCCTCTACCTCCTCCTCTACCTCCTTATTTATATTAACCCGCCCTAGTATAGTCCTAACTATTATACGAATAATAATAATACCACGTAACCCTAGCTCTAGCTCTAGCTCCAGCTCTATACCTACCTCCAGCTCTAGCTCCAGCCCCAGCCCCAGCTCCACTAGTAGCTCCACCTCGAGCTCTACCTACAAGTCGAAATTCCAGCCTAATTAATGTACTATAAGAGGAGGGGAACGTAATAGATAGTTTCTTTAACTGGAAGGTCTCGCAGGTAGCGGTAAAACCTATATAGTAGGAGAAGATTAGGGAAGTAAAGGTAATTATTAAAACGTAATAGACGGTCGAGTAACTAAGAGGGATATTAGACCCTAGCTCCTTACTCTACTATATAGCTCTATAGCTAGGGACTCCTAATAGGTTAGTACGAGCTTTTAAGAAGGAACTAAGGGAGTATAAAGCTTAGTAGTATTAGGTAAAAGACCTACTCGTACTAGCCTAAAATACCTAGATCTTTAGTCTTTGAAATTAATATCTATTACCTCCTTATTAATTCTTCTCTTTAGCTTACAGATATCCGCCTTAAAGATATACCCCTCTATTATACTATACTTGAAATACTCCCTTATAAAGCGATTATATTAACTTCTCCTTATAGCGTAATATATAAAATTACTAAAGGAGTCCTAAAACTTAGGCTAGATCTTATAGAAGTATCTCCTAACCTAGGCCTTTAAGACGCTAAAACTAAGCTTAATAGGGTTAAAGTCCGGTAAGTAAGGTAGTAGATATTAGACCTTGTAACTATACTAACGTATTACTTCTTTAATACGTAGGTTATAGTAGATACTAGTATTATCTATAATAATAACGCTCTACTATACTAGAAAGGGTTTATAGTAAGGTAATAGCTCGTCGACTAGCTACTAGTAAAAAGCCTTAGCGTTAAACCAGCCTTCTTTAATACCTATATAAGGTAGATACCTATTAATAGTATATACTAGAAGTACGCTCTAGTATTAACCTCTCCTTTAATTAGTATAATAGCGAGCGTCCTATCTAATAGGAGTATAGGCCTAATATCTCTAGCTAGTAGTTTCGCTAAAAAGAGTTTCGTCGACGAAGACAAGCTACTCCGCTATAAGATAGAGAAGATCTGCTATCTAATAGGTATAAAGCTTATTATTTTAACGGTATCTAATATACTAAGCTTACTTATTACTCTAATATCTCTTTAGAACTCTAGAGATTATTAACTAATATACGTATAGGCCTTACTCCTCTTAAAGAAACTAAACTATCTCTTTCTATATAGCCTAGGGCTAATCCTCGAGGTATTTAATTAGGGAGTCTTCCGCCGCGACGTAGAGCTTACGCGGTGTACTATTAGGGCGAAATTAGGGCCGGTAAGGTAATCTATATATAAAGAGATTCTCTTTAATATTATAGACCGTAGCTTTATAGTAGTATACCTCTTCAGCGATTACTTTAGGCTTCTAATATAGGAGGAGAAGACGGATAATTTTAGAGCGAATAGGGGGCGGGAGACTACGAGGTATAGCCTAAACTAAAATACTAATAGTTAGCTAAGCGAGTTATATATAGGCTTTAAACATAAGACGTATAATAGGGTAGCTTTACGTAGTAGAGAAGATATGCTTTTTCCCTATATATTTAGGTAGTATGTATTGCAAAATTTGTAATATCAAGGATTCTATAAGGGTGCTACGTAATAACGTAGCTATTAAGTACTATAAACGGTGCGTATATATATATATATAGAACTCTCTATTTACCTTAATAGTAAGACTAATTACTACCCTTCCCTTTAAGGGGAATTCCCTCCTCTATATATTATAGGTAAAGGGGTAGCGTAGTACTACTACGCACTATAGACGCCACGTTAATAGTAGTACTATATTCCTAACTAATCCTTATAATTATCTCCCTATCTAGGCTCTTAAGCTCTAAGAGTATAAAAGGTTATAATTTATAGAAGATACTCCCTTAATAATAGAATATACCTCTAATAGGAGTATAATAATAAGATTAATTATAAGGCCCTTTAAGCTAAGCCTTAAAGAATATATAGTTTTATTAAACTATAATAATTATAGATAATACTCTTATATATAATCTTTATATTATAATATATTCCTATTATACTTCCTATTATCTTTTATTAATTTATTATAAAAGTAGTTAGAAGTCTTAGTATTTAAAGTAAATAGGAAGTCGTTACTATTAAAGGTTTATTAAGTACTTAAGGCGTACCTTCTTTATATAACTTTAATATTATTCTTCTAATTATAATATATTTATTTTTTATTAATTATATTAAGTCCTTTTTAATTCTTATTTATATTATCGCCTCCTCCGCGCCTTATTATACCTCTTTATACTTCTAGTAGTTATTTTATAAGTAATTCTTAATAATAAACTTACCCTCTATTAATTAAAAAAGACTACTATTATCCCTTCTACTTATAATAGTACTTAACCTCCTTTATTAACCCGCTTATAACCTATCCTTATATTATCTTATATAATATACCTTTAGTATACTATATTTTAATTTAAAGAGCTATAAATCTAATACTTTTAATTAAAGCTTCGCTTACTTTTTTAATAGTATACTCTACGTACGCGCCTCCCTTAGCTTTATAAGGTATAATTATTATAAAGATCTTAATATTAAATATTAATAGGAGATTCCTACCTCTACTTACTACGCTTATACGCGCCTTCTTTAGTCCTTAGACGTTATAACTACTTTAGATACTAGCTTTAACCTCCCTTAACTTACTAGATTCTAGTAAACCTTTAATAAGCTTATTTAATAGTATTATTACTACCTCTACTACGCCTCTTCCGCCCCCGCTACTACTACTACTTCTACTAGGGTAGACCCCGCTATTACTAACTAGATTATAAATACCCTTAAAGGTATTCTTAATATCCTCTATTAGCGCGTATATATTACTCTATCTCCTCTTTTAAAGCCTTATTAAAGCCTTATTAATATAATATAAGAGCGCCTCCCTCCTATTATAAAGGATAAAGAAGAGGATAATAAGGAGGATACTCCTATTACTATTAATAATAGGTCTAGGTCTAGTAGTACTACTATTATAGTATAATAGTCTTCTATTATAGCGCCCTTAGCGCTTTAGCCGTATTAAGTATCCTATTTCTTTTTTTTTCTTTTTTTATTAATAGTAATAGAAATCTTCTTTCCCCCTTTATAATATAAACTTTATAACTTTAAGTAATTATACTTAAATCTTTTAAGTATATCTAGTATATTAAGTAAGTCCCGCTTATATAACTATTAATTATAACTATAAGACTAATCCTTCTACTTAATTAAATATTAAGGTTTATTATATAAGATCTTATAATAAAGAATAGTTTTAATTTCCTATTTATTTTTATCTTTTATAAGCTCTACTTATAGAGCTCTTATAATACTTTTACTATTACTTTTATATAACTTTATAAGCGAGACGTAAAAGATATTATAAATATAAAATATATTAGGTAGTTATAACCTATATATCTAACTACTAATATAATTAAGGACTTTAAAAGGCTTTAAATAATATTATAATAGTTTTTTAGCTATTTATACTAATCTAATATACTTTATATTTAATAAGATATAATTATTTATATTATATCATCTTTACTTTTACTATTTATTTATATACTCTACTTATATAGCTTATACTTAATATAGATATTACTCTAAACCTTCCCTTTATTTCTAAAGTAACTTAACCCTTTCTTATATTAATAGGACTTCTCCTAATAATAGCTTTAAAAGCTCTATATCTAGCTTAGATAAATAGTTATAAAGCGCCTTATATAGAGGTAACCTAGTACTAGTATACTTTATATAATTATATATAAACTTTACTAGATAAAGTAACTCTACCTAGTTATTTTATCTTTAGGTAGAATAGTAGCGTAGATACTACTTAAGCGTACTATTCTATCTCTCTATTTAACTATCTATTTAGGGATAGAAAGTAGTATTAAGCTTTTTTTTATATTAATATAATAATATATAGCTACTTAGAAGCTACTTATAAATACTATCCCTTAATTACTAATAATACCTTCTAGCTATCTAAACTTTAAGAAGATCTTATAGTATAATAGGTTAGTAATACTATTAGTATTAACTATCTTTATAATAGGTAAATACCTAGCTACCTTAGTATAATAGTTTATAACTACTAAAATTATATTATAAATACTATCCTTCTATTTACTTAGAGGGAGATCTATAATAAAATTTATTATAATTTCTTAAAAAGGTCTTATAAGTATTAGTAATAGTAATAGTATATTATAAATAGCGTATCTACGTGGCTTTATTAATTGATAGGTTAAGTATTCTTATATATAATTATAAATATCTTATCCTATTAATTTCTAATAGAACTTCTACTTAATAAGCTCCTACGTATACTTCTATAAGTAGTAGCTAATATAAGAGTTATTATAATAAAGCTTCAAGATTTCTTATCTAATTACTTTATTATTAGGTATAAAAACTACGTCGCCCTTATAAAGAACCCCTATCTTATATATTAATAGAGATACGTTAGCGGCCTTTTTACGGCCCTAGGACTTTAATAATTATTTCTTATTATAAATATCCTTATCTCCCTCTTAGAGATATTAGAGTATCTCTAATATTAAGTTATTATACTTATTTTATACGCGTTCTATTATTAACGCGGTTATAATATACCTTCTAGGTATAGTTTAATTAATATTAAACTATCCTATAATAGGGTTTAGGCTATTACCTACGCTACTCTATATCCCTAAGAGCGTGTTACTCTCCCCTATTTTTAGGGTATAAGGCTTTCTAAGCCTTATCTCTAACCTTTCGCGCTATTTATAGCTATAGGCCTTACTATCTTATAAACCTTTATAAATGCTATATATATAATACTTATTAAAAGGAATATATCTAATATTCTTTAACTTATTTTATAATATTAATAGATAAGTATCCTCTTTATTTATTATTAATATATAGTCTAGCTACCTTAATAGGGTATTAGCTAGGTTCTTAGTACCTATATAATAGTATATCTTAAATTTATATATTATAAGCTTTATTACCTAGTATACTTATCTCCTTATTAATAATAATATTATCTAGAAATACCTTAAGTTATTATAATTAGTAATTACTATAATTAGATATAAGCTACCTTCTAAGAAGTACCTTTATATCTAGAATACCTTAACTATTATAAGTAGTTCCTAGTCGTAGGTCTTATATCTAGTTTCTATTAAATATAATTTATAGGAGTAGAAAGTAATTAAATACTACTCTACCTCTACGCCTTTATTACTAATTAGGAACTTTTATAATAAAATAACTATAATAGCTAGTATTAAAGTATTAATCTCTAGTTAGATTTCTCTTATAAGGTTAAAATATATAAGTAATAGCGCCTCTTAAAAGAGTTACTTTAGCTACTTAAACGCTACTCTTATAATATTACTTAATATTAACTTTCTATTTTTAATATATAGATAATTATTTTTTAGATAGTCTATTAACGCCGCGGTAATAGAGGAATAGTACTTAATAAAATAATAGTAGAAATTAATAAACCCTAAAAAGATCTAAATATCCTTAATACTTCTAGGTTTTAGCTATTCTATTATAGTATCTACTCTACGCGGATTTATATATACGCCGTCGTAGTTAATAATAAAGCTAAGGAATTCTACTTTTATTACTATAAATTTATATTTCTTTAAGCTAATATAAAGTTTAAATTTATAAAGATATTATAATACTACCTTTATAGCTCTAATATAAAACTTCTAGTCCTAGGAGTAGATAAGAATATTATCTAAATAAATAATATATATAATATTAAGTAGTCCCACTAGGGCTTTATTAATATATACTTAAAATAAGATAGATATATTAATAAGTCTAAAAGGTATAATTATATATTTAAAATAGCTATACCTTATATAAAATATAGTCTTCTATTTATTATCCTTTCTTATTTATAGGTAATAATATATATCCTTAAGATTTAGCTTAATTAAGTACTTAATATTAATTAATCTTATTAATATTTTATCAATTAATAAAAGTAGATAGTAATTCTTAATTATAATCTAATTAAGTGCCTTATAATTAATATATAAATATAATATTCTATCCTTTTTTAGTATAAAAAGAATTAGTATACCTATTAAACTTATAAAATAATAAATCTACCCCTTTTTTAAAGCCTACTTAAGGTACTCCTTTAATACGCGTAACTCTTTCTTTAATAGGTTATAAAGTAGGTTAAAGGGAGGTTCCTTATTCTCCTTTATATTAATCGCGTAATTATAATATATATAGGCTAGTAGTACCCTAATATTCTTAGTTAAGAAGACATCTTAGAATTCCTAAAATTTTAAAGGGAGCTTAACTTTAGGTAGTAGGCTTTTATTACCTATTCCTAAGTACGCCGTAATAAATATAATACTATTAAGCTACTCCTCTAAGGCTTTAGTAGTATTAAAGTACTCCTTAATATTACTTTTCTTAATAGGAAATTACTAGTTTTATATAAGTTAATCTACTTAGGGATTTTATTCCTCTAATTATAAATACCTAAGGTAGAAGTTATAATTAAGGTTTACTATTATATAAAAGGCGCTCTTATAATATTATATAATATTATTAGAATTAATAAGTTTAATTTTTTATATATAAGAACCTAGTAATAATATTAGGTTCTTAACTCTATTATATAAGATATTATTAAAGCTAGGGTCTATTTCCTAATCCTACTCCTTTATTAAGCGTATATTAATATAATTAATATCTACTCTAGAGTTAATTAATATAGTAAATTCTCTTTATAAGCTCTTAAGCTCTATTTATATTATAATAATAAGTTAATATATCTACTTCTTCCCTTATATTATAATAGTAGATATAATTATAGTACATAGGGGTTTTTTAAATTTAAGCCTTTTTTAGCTGGCTTATTACTAGATATCTTATTAATTATAATACTTATAACTATTAATTTTACGCTCTAGTAATCCTTAATTATATATCCCTTCCTTTAATAATTATAATACTTAATAGTAGAAAGGTTAGGCTTAGGCCTTTAGAGAAGGTATAATAACGCCTTAATAGCGCCCCTCCCTTTTTACTTTATATATAGGCTATTATCTCTTCGCCCTTAGAAATTTCCTCTTCCTCTTTAAGGATATTAACCCCTAGTAGGAGTATTATCCCTTTAATCTTTATATATAAGTAGTATTATATAAGGCTCTAATTAGGTCGCTAATATAATAAGAGTATCCCTTATCTCTAGAATATTAGGTTATATTATAAGTTAATTATAGAGATCTTTATATAACTTATTTAAGAGGTTATTATAAAGTATATACTCTATTAATAGCTTAAGTTATCTTTTTAACTTAATAAGATAATTTATAAAGTTTATAATCTTTTAATATTCCTTTTACTTAGCTTTTAAGTAGCGCTTATTAATTATAAGGTATTAATTTTAAGGATCTTTTATTTAATCTATTAAAAAACTATTAAAGTATTCTTAGAATTATTTATCCTTTAATATATCTTTTATATACTTACGCTATATAGCCTTAAGGTCTAGGGCTATATATTATAACGCGTATTAAATTACTATAAAGTTATTAAGAAAATAGGTTATACTTATTTTAATTATATTAATTATATTATTAAACTATTCTTAATATTTTTATACTAACTTCCCGTTATATATACGTAGGTCCTACGGCCTAAAGATATAGGTTTTATATTAAGGACGCTTTAATTCTAATTCTTTTATTAATAATAGGTAATATTAATAACCCGCTTAGGTAGTATTATTAATATATATTTCCTACTTTAACTCTTATAAATATTATTATAAATATTATATTTACTACCTCTTAAAGACTTCTTCTTTAAATTCTTATATCCTTTATAATAGTACTTCTTAGGTTTTAGGTAGTAGGAACTAGGTTTATATACCTAATAACTACCCCTAGATAGTTAGTTATAATTATAATATATTTATTATTAATTTATTAATTAATTCTTAAGACTTACTTTCTTTATAAGCTTAATCCCTTATATTAGGGCGGGTTATTTATACTAGTTAATTAACCCTTTTACCCTATACTTATAATAACCCTTCTCTACTTATCTTACTAATAATCGGGCTACTACCCTTAAATAGGGTAGAGTAATTAGAATATAAGGGTACTATATAATAATATAGCTATTAAGTACTATAAATAGTACGTATACGTATATATATAGAACTCTCTATTCTCCTTAATAGTAAGACTAATCGCTACCCTTTCCTTCGGGGGGAATTCCCTCCTCTATATACTATAGGTAAAGGGGTAGCGCAGTACTACTACGTACTATGGACGCCACGTCGATAGTAGTGCCGTATTCCTGACTGGTCCTTACAGATTCTAACGTTTTCTGCATACGCTAATAAGCTCCTGGTAGGCTAGGGCCTTGTTAGAATGTTTAATGTGATCAGTCACTGAATATTCTGAACCAACATCGTACTCACCCTCATGTGAGCCACACCCCCATATGACCCACCTTGGTTGGGAAGGTTGCTTGAGCAATCTTTTAGGGAGCTCCACCCCCCGGGAAGGTTGCGGGAAGAGGGTTTTAGGGGGCCGCCCCTAAAAATGACCTTAGCCCGCAAAGAATGCCCCCAAGGAAAGTACGCCCAGTGGAATCGGGCCCCCTAGAAGATTGCTCGGGGTGACAGTATAGGTCACAATGGGGTGAGTACGAGTACGGGTCAAGGGCAAATGCGGGCTTTTCTGTTCTCTTTGGCGTTGGGTCGCTGAAAGCCTTCCGACAGCAAAGCTCACGTAGTCTTCCTTTTGTTGGAAATAAGCCCTTCTGCCAAGACAATAAGCGAGTGGCTACGTCTACAAAGTCTTGTTGTCTTATTGTCTTATTCCTAGATACCTTTTTACCTTTTTAGATATCTAGCATAGCTAAATTATCCATTAGACCCCTGAGATCGTTTAACAGGTTATAAGCCCGGCTAGCGCTACTTGATTACTATAAAGAATTATGTCCATGTTAAGCTATTCTACGTTAAAAGCTAGTTACGGTCGTCGTAAAATACGTTCCTTATATTAGTCACAAAAAGAACTACGGCGATATAATAATAACGCGGTTTATCTACTCCCTCTAATTTAAATCGTCGACCATAAAGGCTAAATGAGCGAGGAATCAGGGGAGCGTGAAACCCATATAGGCTGCAAGGGGAGGACTGGAAATTGAGGGGAAGGAAACAAGACGACACCTCTACATTTTAGACCAGTCACTCGGTACTACAGCGACAGACAGGCATTCTAGGGATTTCTCTAAGAAGGGGAGACCTGGCAGGCCTTTCGTGGGTAGAAAGAGGCCCACATGCGGAGACTTCTCTAGGAAAAGGGGAGCTCCATAAAGAAGAACAGTGGTAGCAATGACTCATGTCAGTCATAGCCATAAGAAGAACAGTGGTAGTAATGGCCCATAACGGTCATAGCCACAAACAGAAGAAGGGGTAACAATGGTCCACGAAGACCATAGCCACAACAACAAAAAAGCGACAAACAAAAGAAGTGGTAGCAATGGCCTATAACGGTCATAGCCATAGAGGTAACAATGGCCCATAACGGTCATAGCCACGGGGGTAACAATGGCCCATAACGGTCATAGCCACAAATCATAACAAAAAGGGGTAACAATGGTCCACGAAAACCATAGCCACAACAAAAGGAATGAGGTGTTCCAGGGAATATCCCCAAGAAGGGGGACCTGGGGCCTGTCGTGGGTAGGAAAACAGCTGACACGGCGGAGACTTCTCCAAAGGGGAGCTCCATGAAAACATGGGAAAGGATGGAGAAACAGGCTGGATTTAGCCCATAACGGCTAGGAAATCTCTGGGAAATCTCCGCCTTAGACGCAAATGGCGACGGCGAGGCCACGGCAGCAATGGCTTAAGGGGAGTGTTGGAAATAAGCCCTTCTGCCAAGACAATAAGCGAGTGGCCACGTCTACAAAATCTTGTTGTCTCATTATCTTGTTCCTAGATACCTTTTCACCTTTTCAGACATCTAGCATAGCCAAATCATCCATCAGACCCCTGAGATCGTTCAACACCTTTTACCACGATTACCACGCCCCGATTCTGCCAAGCAATTCGAAATACCATGATATATGAACACCGTATCCCAGGTCTTACCAAATCTTCTCCGCATGTGTCCGCTTGGGCGAAGCAAGTCTTCGATGTGTCCGATATTGTGCCTCAAACTCCTGCAGCAATCGCTGGGCGTTCCCCTACTCTGGGCAGCCATGTATTCTTCCAGCGCACCGTGTACTTATGGGCATTTCCCGCCCGTCTCTTGCCACCAGTCTTTGGGATTTTCCGTTTCCCCTCTTCAAGTGCCCAATCTTGGACCTGAAAATGCTAGGGACGTGGTGAAGTGATAGCTGTGGAAGGACCCGCGATGCCTCCTGCTCCGCGATCGTCTTCGCGGACGACTCGCGCCCTTGGGTGCTGGGGTAGAGCAACGCCGGGAGAGGTCTGCTCACCAAGAGGTTCGGTGGCAGATTCGGGGAAATTGGGAGCATCAACGCAACCGAGGGTGTTTGGTTTTTCCCTCGGGTAGGAGCCGGAGGGGTGCATAGTACCAATGTCGTACTCAATGCTGGTGGTCTTGGTGGAAGCATCGGTTTCATCGGTTACGCCGTCGTCGTTAACCACGATGGGATTACCTGTAATTTGTCAGAGGGAAACCCTGGCTGCTGGGTGGGAATACATCAGCGAAGCTTAGCTTGGCTATCGCCAACCTCACTGGATCGACTTGAGTTCTCGGGCGGCTGGATTGTTCGCCAAAAAGATGTTTGAAAGCAGGCTTAGGACGCAACGGCGGAGGAGTAAGCTGTTTGAGCTTCTTTGATAGTGGGCGATTGCGTGCTGCACGAATACTCGCCTCGTCGGCGCTATCGTCAATCATGATTCGGTTTTCTGGAATAATAAGACGTACCCAAGGCGATAGAGACCTGCGCACTGACCAATACCCTCGGCTTCCTTAGAGCTATGCCAACCGTTGCTACCCTTGTTCAAGCCTGCATTGTCTGCTGTCCGCTTGGAAGAATCTCGAAGGCCTGTGGCGCCCACGGCCGTCCCAACCTCTTGATCTTCTCGGCCATCCTCTTTGTCCCCATCCCCTTTGTGCCCATCTCTTTTGCCCCCATCTCCTTTGTCTCCCTTCTCTTTTCTCTCACGAGAGTTATGAGGTTCGATGTCTTTGAGGGCGCTATCGCTTGATTCGGAGATCGACGAGAGGAGGGTACCAGAGGAAGGAGGATGAGGAGGGGTAGGAGGAATATCAGAGATGGAACTTTGTATATTCTCGTGGGGTGGAGAATATATAGATCGGCGCCGTCTGTCAGCATTGGGGTCGCCGGGGAGACTTTTCCTGGGTTCCATCCTGCTTCTGAACCTGGAACAGATGTTGGTGGAGTGCTACAGGAGCCCTGCTCCATGCTTTGCTCCTAAGATGTCGAGCCGTAGCTAATAAGGTGGACGCTGCTACGGCTGTCAGTATTCCCACCCTTGTCTCCACCTCGTTTCGGTTTGGGAGTAGGGTTGTTATCGTTGTCGCTTCGGTTGGGATGATCAAGGGCGCCGTCACCCCTGCCCTTTCCGTGACCAACACTTGATCTCTCATGTTGGGGCCCCTGTATTTCTCCTACACCACGCAGCAGTTCTTCGAGGGATAGGAGTGGGTCGTCGTTTCCCTCGTATCCACCCCGACCGTGGCCGTCCGTGAGATTGGGACCAATTATGGGATCTGGAAATCGTTATTGAAGGCCCATCATCACCAAAGACAGTGAGCATTACCTTGGGCGTATAAATCAGTACCTCCAAAACTCAGTGCTGGCTCTCGGAATGGATCAGAAGACTCCATTGGTATGGAGATAGTCAGATCAACGCATTCGATAAGATCGTAGTCTTCGAGTCTTAAGCTCGGGTTGTTATTTGGTTCAATGGCCACAGTATTGTTGTGCTCGTTGCTGACCGTGGGAGCACCACGGTTCCACGCTATAGAACGCCCTTTAGGAGGCGGACTCCTGCAAACCGCGAATTTCTGACCCCGGGGCATGAGTCTAAGGGTCATTTAGGGGAGAAACCAATAAAATTTCATAACTTAGCAACCAGACAAGTTTCGGTGATAATACTGGTATTAAATTCAATAAGAGATATCACATTTACAATTTTATACACGGAAAATTGTTATCAAATCTCATATTTGGAATATTAAAACAAAATGGACACTCAGAGGATTTGGACGCTTAGGGGATGGATTCTTCTATAAAGATCAGCACAGATATTTATCAAGCCTGGGTTAAGTGGCCTCATCTAGAAATCCGGTATAAGATGGAGAAGTACCTTCAGGAAGTCATTAAAGATGTGTAAGGGAAAAACTCATGAGAATTTCCTACTGCAATCAAATCGTTGTGAGCTGACGAGGTGAACACAAATGTACTGTTGTGCCCTGCCCCCTAAATAACGTATATCTATAACATCTCCCAGGCTCGCGTGCTTCGCGAATTTCTTTTCGGCAATCCCATAAACGCTTCATTTTTCCCTCCTCAGCGCACGTGAGCGCCGTCGGCACCCTTTGCGAGCAACAGCTCTACAATTTCTCTCTTCTCCATTTTAGAGGCTAAAAGCAAGGGTGTGAGTCCTAATTCATCAGTCACCTCAAGTAAGGCTCCTTCCCCCAGGAGTGACTTCACCATTGCCTTATTTCCTCTCATTGCCGCTACATGTATAGGCCGCTGATGGCCTTCATTTTTAGTGTTCACGTCTGCTCCTTGAGCCAGTAACATCTGCGCCATGGACTCATCTCCTTCAGAAACAGCTATCTGCAGAGCTGTGTTTCCGTATTTGTTAGGTCCTTCAATGTCCGCTCCGTTGTCTAGCAATAGTAATACCATTGCTTCGTTGTGTATGCCGGCGGCCACGTGAAGAGTCGGGGATTCCAGGACGTTATCTACCGCTTCAATATTAGCGCCATGCCGCAGCAGCACCTTCGTCAAGACCTCATGGGCGGTGCTGGCGGCATAATGCAGAGCAGTCCGTCCCTGATTATCCTTTGCCTCCAGATCAAGTCCATTTTTCAAAAGCAGCTGTACCATTTCTTCATGCCCACCGGAACATAATAAAGGGCCTAACCTCGATCTGTAGTCGACTGTGACATTGAAGTGGGGCTCTTGCTCTTCCAAGCGTCTTATACACGCGTCGTTGAAGTTGAAGACTAAATTATGTAGGGCTGTGCGACCGTCGGCTTCGTCCGTTCGCAGGATGACTCCATTTTGTAAGAGGGATTGTGCTCCCGCCACTAATGAAAAATGTAGGGCTGCCTCCAACGGATTCATCCCATATTCATTCTCTGCCTCTATGTCTGCTCCCCTGTTGACCAGAAACGACACGACTTGTTCTTGCTCTTGCAGTGCACCGGAAAACAGCGGTGTGTTCCCTTCCAGGTCTTTTGCATCGATGTCAGCTCTTTCTTCCAACAGTAGTTCTATTACTTCCAAGTGACCCCTATCAGCTGCTTTGTGTAGAGCTGTTTTGCCATCCGCATCTTGGGAGCCGGCTTTAGCTCCTCTTGCTAAGAGTACCTGCACAATTTTTTCGTGCCCATTCTGCGCTGCATATGACAAGGCTGTCTGACCTTCTTCGTCTTCTGAGTTTATCTCGATATTGCTCTTCAACATCATTACTTCCACAGTTTCATCGTACCCCAGTTCTGCTGCCCACGAAAGCAGCCCTTTATGCTCATCAATCTTCGAATTCACGCTGAAGTCTTCACTCTCCGATAGCAATTGCACAACCTGCTTATGCCTGCCCTCCGCAGCGTTTTGTATTGCTGTCATACCCATCTCATCCTTCGCGTAGAATTCAACACCCTTCAGCAGTAGTGACTCCACCACTAGTCTGAGGCCTAGACCTGCGGCAACATGAAGAGCAGTCTCTTGTCTTGGGGAACTGGGGATAAATCGAAAGTTACCGGAGTTTAGGAGAGAGCAGCATCGTCGATTGGGCTCTTTTTCTAGAAATCTCAGGACTAGGTCTTTTACCTCAATTTCTGGACTGGAGCAGACGTGTTCTGACCAATGCCGTGCGGCGTAATCAAGTAGAGGATGGTGCTGTAAGCGAATCTTCATCACGTTATCATCGATACAGGGATCTATAGTAAAGACGTCGAAGGAGATATACGTCAAGCAAGTGATCGCAATCCTCGTTTCGGCGTCGGGAAACATAGCATTCCGGGTATTCTTGAAATGCTCCCGGGCAGTTGCATGTACTAGTTGTATGATGTGACTTGGCTTAGTAACAGTCACCAAGCCCATACAATATTGTATTAAGGCATCTTCGTGTGGAACCCCTTTGGTATTCAAGTCTTTATCTCCAGGGTAGACAGCTAGGGCGTGCCGTAGTTCTGTCACGGTCAGTGGTCGTCGAGCATGGATCAACCATGACAAAACCGATTTGGCAATATCCTGGTGCCCCTTCATCTGACTTTCGATTCTCCTCAATGCAGCGTCGTAAACTTTATGGATTGTATGCGGTCCTTTGGGTAGGGACGCTAGAGTGTTTTCAACCTCCCTAAGGGTGCATTTATCCCTCAAAGATTCGATGTGAAACGGAGCAAGAAGAAACCTTGTACAAAGCATTAGCATAAAGGCTGGTAGCGCACGTGATTATGTAGACCTACATTCCATCGATGACATGAATGATGCCGCGAACAATATCCTGTTGAAGGCCAGGGTTCGTTCTAATGCAATCTGGTAGTCGAGACATTTGCCCAAGGAGGTACTTTGTAACATCTTGCTTTGCAGCACGAATTTCCATGCGAACAGGATCCGGAAAATGGCGATCGAGCGTGGGAGGATACCGTGACGTGAACAGTATGTTGACCGACCCAGGCAGCAGACCGAGCTCTTCGAGCAGCATATCACGGACGCCATTATTTTCGGGACACTCGTCGAGAGCATCCACGATGACAAATGTTTTGGTATATCTACAAACTTCGGCTCGCAAAAGCTTTGAAACTTCATTCAAAGTTGGACGCGTTCCTGCCTTGGTATGTCTTTTGTACAGATCTTTAGCTTCCTTGAAATTGGGATTTTCGACGGAAAATTGTCTCCATAGAGCTGTTAGAAGATTCCTAGTGCTCTGCTCTTCTCGCGCCTGTTCATCCAAGTACAAGCAAGCCACTCCAATATTAGTGTCGTCCCTGGCCTTTGCACGCAGATCGTCCACCACGATAGATCTATGGCAGAGTCGTGTCAAAGTTTGGGTCTTCCGTATATATTTAGAAGATGGAGCTTACGCTAGCACTGATTTTCCGGCTCCGGCTGTGTTCTGTTAGTAAATTATATCAAAATTTTATCTTGAGAGTCATACGAATACCTGTACACCAGATGTAGGTCCTGAATGAGTTAACCCATTGCGTGTACTCTAATGTATCGAGGAACCATTGGCCAGTTCCTTCTTGTCTCTTCTCAATCAAGTCGCTCTGCTTTATCATGAAGTTTATGGGGGAGAGCCAGCTGCTAATGTCTTGAAGTTCCACCTTTCCGGCGCAGTTCACCTGCGAGCGTACCAATTGCAACGGGTGGGTAACTAGTATTACAGTCAGCCAGTATAAAGGAATGTCTGGTCCCACGTTTTGTAAGAGCCAGACTGTACTTTATGACTGCGAGCTGGAGAGGGAAATGGCTGCTAAGATATTCCCTGGACAAATCTAAAGAAGGCGTCTTATGTCTCTGTCTCACGCAAATCAAGAAAATGCAAGAATGGACGAGCCTTGCAAAAGGTTCAGTTTCTTGAAGAACTATAGGAAGTGAGGCTACCTTCTGAGCGGGTTTCCAGTAAAATTCCAACACATGCTCTCATCTTCTGCCCAGTCTCGCCCTCGTCCAGATACGTTTCCGTTGCATCAGTGATGGGGCCCACCTCCAGATATTCTGCAAGGCCAATTTGCGCGAGTCCACGCGTAACGTTGAAGCGAAATAAGAGATTATCCTTTACCATAGCGCGGTGGTCCTTGTGAAAGTCATTGGCGGTGCGCTCAGTCCCAGTGAGGATATTCGTTATTGCGTCGACCACCTCTTTCATGTTTCCCGCGAGCCTTTTGCCAGGAGCAATCCCCGTACCTATGCTGATTAAAAGGGCATTGCGCTCGGGCCAGACCGTTCCGGCTTCGTGGTGAACCAGTTGTACTGGGTTGTTGTAAAGTACGCCTCCATCCGAGAATGTTTGGTTATGTTTCCCGACAGTGATGCTTTCGAAAAATCCCTTCGCAGCCGATGTGGCACGGCAAGCTTCCCAAATTTTGCAATCTCCCACCGTTTGGGAGTAATCGGGGTTCTCATATGATCTCAGCACAGCGGGCTCGGAATTGGAGTCGCGTGTAGCAACGACGAAACTATGAAGATAGAGGCAGTTAGCTTCGATTCTTACAACCCACCAAAGTAAGTAATAAGACCCATACACCTTGCACGGCTCATCGAGCTTTAAGAGCACATCCTTTTCACCTACGGATGAATACTTCGCCACACACTTCTTAACAACATCCTCCAAGATCCTCGCGTCAAATTTTCCATTGACGTATACGAAATCTATAGCCTGTCCCAAGTAGTTCCTTCCCGAGCGAGCCGGCGTGAATATTTGCTCCGACAGCTCCAAATAGGCGTTTAGGCAATCATCGACAGACATGCGAAGTCGACCCAACATAATCGCAATGATCCTGCATAGATCCATTAGTCTAAGAGTATGAGGCATTTGTAAGAATTTGAAGTTCTTAGAGATACACCATAAGCAATTTCGCAATAGAGAGTGTATACCTACCCACCAGTGCTTGTCCCTCCTATCATGTCGAAAACCTGCCACGGTTCCAATTCTGTGCCACTTGCACGATTTGCATTCACGCCTTTCATGATCTTTTTAAGGATTATGATAGACGACAGACCGCGAACGCCGCCACCGTCTGTCACAATTCCCATAAGATATAACACGGTGAAACCCTTTTGAATTGGACATACCAAGAGAAAGCAGCCGAACAGGTCCCCGCACACGCCTAGTAGATTTGGAAACGGCGGTCCCGTCTTGCTCCTCCAACGCAATCTCTGGAGTCTCTGTGGGCAATATGTTAGCATCTGTGGCTCCTTTGGGATGATTTTGTTCTTTTTGACTCTTACCCATGTTTGCTCTGTTTCTTGCGCGTCCCAAAGAGCTTAATGTCGTCGTTATTAGGTTTTCTTTTATGGCCTCCACTATTGACCATATGAAGCAACTGCTTACCCTTCTCGTAAATTTTGGGGGACTCGGCTTAGATACGGCCCAAAGCACATTGAATGTCCTACAAATATAATGTGATTGGGCAAATGGCGAATACACCGCGCTTTTGTATTCGGAATATTACAATTCCGAAGCACGCACGCGACGTGAAGGGACAACATCATTGGGTTACAAGGAGACAGCTGAGACGTGCTCGTGATTGAGATATCCAAAATAGAAAGAGAGCGCTTGCGAGAAACACAAGTTCTGATTCGCTAAGCCTGCAACGGAACCATATGCACAATCCCGGACTCGGAACAGCAAGAAGCATAAGGCGAGTGCGCGGTTAGAACAGGCTGTTATGCTGAACGCTGGCCATACGAGTCGATGATTGAGTTTAGGCTTCCCCCATAGTAGAATGGAGCGTCGACAGCCAGTTATGCGTTGGTGGGAGTATGGAACCGAGTCCAGCATATTGTTGATCGACTGTTTCAGGAATGGAAGTTATTTACTATCACACGATTTAGCCTCTGAAACATTCTGTGGGAAAATACGAGGCCAGGAGCTTAATTTCAGTCAGCGCACGAACGTACTCGTACTTACCACGCGAGTGACAAAAAAAATGGCTCACTAATGACTTGGCGGAGATCCCCCACTAATTTTCTATATAAATTATCTATATTTCTCGATAACTACTATGTCGTCCCCTAGTACTTATATATATAATAAGGTATAGACTACGCCTTCTCGTACTATTATTATCTATAATCGCTTTATTAACTAGAAGTTATACCGTTAAATTATTAAGGATATAGGAATCCCCTTCTCTATAGCTCGCTATTAGTATATAGAGTACTAGGACGACCTTATAATTAATAAACGTCGTTATTATAATAATCCTATTAAGCCTAAACGCTAAGGTACTCCTCTAAAGATTACTAATTAGTAAATACGGGAAATAGAGCTTATCCTAGAGGTAAGGGATAATAATTACCTAGTAGAAATAAAGGCTTTAATATAGGAGTAATTAGGGTATAAAGTAGGCCTAGATAATATTTTAAGACGTATAATAAAAAGATAAATAGGGTTTATAGAATATTATAAATATATTATATATAAGAAGAGCTAGTATAATAAAAGCTCTATTAAGAGAAGGGTAGATTTTACTAAGGAGAAATTATACTAATATCTAGCTCTAAAAGACTAGTTCTTTATCCGCTTTTTTAATAAATATTATTTTAGCTAGGGGCTATAAGGTAAATTATAAATAATCTAGAAGCTAGGGTAAAGATATTATTAAGACTATATATAATATATATAAAAGGAGCCTAAAATAATTTAAAAAAGAAAAAGGTATTATATCTAGGTTATAATTAGCTATAATTTTTAGTTAGATCTAATATTTTATAATATCCCTAATAATACTAATAGGAAGATATTAAAGTAGGTATATAGGGATAAGATCTTAGAGCCTATTATTAAGCTATAATATAAGTAAGTTAGTTAGGGACTAGCTAATTTATTTATACTAGAAGAAGATAGTAACTCTAGCTATAAGATAGCTACGGCGAGCTATATTATTTATAAATAGAAGTAATAATATAGCCTATAAATATATTATAACTATCTATTATTACTAGATCTAGCGCTAATAGAAAATACCTAGTAAGGACCTAAATAAATACTTTATAAGTACCCCTATTAGGACGACCGTACTATAAGAGACTATATTATTTAGGGGTAGGAAGAATATATAACTATTAAGTATATAAATAAGTAGGTAGCTAGTATACCTTAATAACTCTAGGCTATTATAGATAGTAACGGATAAATGATAGGGTTTTAGTAGAGAAAAGTAGATAATTTATATAGAAAATTAGTAGGGGATCTCTGTTAAGTTATTAGTGAGCCATTTTTTTTTGTCACCCGCGTGCTTACCTAGATTTGAGCATCTGTTCTAGGAAAGTTAGCCGACAGCCTAGAAAGGGGTACGGCTCTAGACAGACCCCGCATGGCTAACAAGAGACCCCTCGGAAAGACCCCTTGAAATGATGTGCGTAATGCACACGCGATGTATATAGATCTACGTAGTAATAGAGGTGTCAATTAATATATCTACTGTGCTTATTCCGCATGTAATTACTATCGCTGTCGCTATTACCTACTATCGCTATTATAGGGGACTAATATTAACTTAGCGCTTGTAGCGCTCCAAATATTCTACTACTTTAAGGTATTCCGGTATTATTACCTACCACATTTATTAATATCTTTAGTAGTATTATTAGTACGAGATATTTACTGCTTTATATATAGCTATTATTAGTCTTTAAAGGTATACGACTTCGTAATTATAATAGAATAGTAGTAACCTCCTTAGTAGCCACCTTAGTCAGCTGAGATTATGCTTACTAATTAAAATTACTAAGTACTATCTTTAGGTAGGCTAATAATAGGAAGGGGTCTGTCGTTAAGGGGTCTCTCGTTAGCTACACGGGGTCTCTCCTGAGCCGTACCCCTAGAAAGGTGCTAAGAAAGACGATCTTAGGGAGGGTAGTCCCCTAAAACACCCGCCCCCAATAATTTAGTCCCTAAAGAGTACCCCCAAACATTATTCTTCAGGGGCTAATGGCCCCCGGAAGAGTTGCTCAGCTAACCTTCTCAGAACGGTTGCTCAAACCTAGGTAAGTATGAGTAGTTAGTCTATATTTCTCGATCTTGGCATAAAATCGCGCCCTGATCAATGTCTACAAAGCGGTATGAAGAGGAAGTATTATAACAAGCAGAGATGAAGTATCACTTCCAGTCCTAAAACTGTAGTTATACATAAGGTCAATAAGAATTTATACTTCATAATTCTGACAACTAGACAAATGGTCACCAAGTGGTGACCAGTCATTAAAGATGGCGAATCTGGGGAAGAACAACTTTTGACTGGTCAGGCTGGTCTGGTAGCTGATACGGCTCATTCCATCGTGACTGGTCCGACAATTACTCCCTGTGCAGACTGCAACCAATCAATACTTGCCACCTGGTCTTTGCAAGACATGGATTCGGTACATGTTCTTAGATGGGTTTCAAAGATGTCTTCGTCCCTATCATGCGAACATGGCAGAAGACGAAGTGTCGGTGATTACCGGTATTAGGAGGAGTTCTCCGAAAGCCACGTCTGGAAGATGGGAGCCAGTAATAACTGCAAGGATCATTACGAGGGGATTAATATGCGAAGGCAAGGGTCTGCTGGAATGACTGCTCTCAACAACCTCTCTAACTATGTCTTGAATGACCTGTCATTATTAATATATGTTGAATGCTTGATTGAACGGTTGATTGATTCAGCTATGGAGGTGTGTGCTACTAAATAGTGTTGGAAATAAGCCCTTCTGCCAAGACAATAAGCGAGTGGCCACGTCTACAAAGTCTTATTATCTCGTTGTCTTGTTCCTAGACACCGTTCTAGACATCTAGCATAGCCAAATCATCCATCAGACCCCTGAGACCGTTCAACAAATAGACTGTGCCAAGCATACAGGGCTGACACTGATTTCCAACACTCCCCTTCAGTGGAAAGACCTTGTATGCTCCCCTAAGGGCTTGGTGTAGCCCCCGTTGCTTTGGTGTAGCCCCCGTTGCTTTGGTGTAGCCCCCGTTGCTTTGGTGTAGCCCCCGTTGCTTTGGTGTAGCCCCCGTTGTTAGTGTAGCTCCCCCTGAATCGTATCCTTCTGAGTGTCCAGCTTTTGAAGCCTCATTAAACCCGTAAACCTCGCTCGTGTAGGGAAATCAGGAAGAGTACTGTGGACGTTATTAACGTGACTCCGGGGAGGGCTTTTGATTTGCCTCCCTCGAGGGCTTATACCTTGGTCGAGGGCTTATTAGCGTGCCTCCGGAGAGGGTTTTTTATTTGCCTCCGGAAAGGGCTTTGATTTGCCTAGCCGGGAGGACTTTCGATGTGCCTTAATCGAGGAGAGCTATATGCCTCCGGAAAGGGCTTATTAATTTGCCTCTAGAAACGGCTTTTAAGGTAGATAAGGTATCGTATCCCTTGTAGAGTATTATATCCCCTACGAAGTATTATATCCCCTGCGGAGTATCGTATCCTTTTCGAAGTATCGTATCCCCTATATACCTGCGCGCTCTATACTCCCTAAACCCTAGCTTATTTAGTAGGAGGGAGTAGTAAATCGCGATATTCCGCCGTAGAAGTTATAACGTATAGCGACTTAGACGGATAATTAATACGACGTAGAGATATAATAATCTCTAATAAAGGAACCGTTCCTAGATATAATAGTATATACTAGGCTTATAACCTATTAAATACTTAATAGAATAATTTATTAAATAACTATAAAGGTTTATACTACTAAATATATATACTAAGTATATAGAGCTAATACTAATTTCTAATAATATATTACCTCGTATTATATAAAGTATTAGCTCCTTTCCCTTAGAAATATATTCGTTAATTTTTAAACTTGTAATTAAAATACACTTCTATTAGATATTACCTTACTATTATAAGCCTTAATTACAGTTTTACTATAGTTCTATATCTTACTAAGTTAAATAGTAATAAATATTATTAGCTAGCTTTTATTAATAAACTTAAAGAGGTATATAAAAATAACCCTATATTTTAAGTATAGCCCTAAGTTATTAGGTTTAAAGTTAGAGAGTATCTGTAGTTATCGCTTAAGAACTATAAGTTCCTCTACTTTAGGTATATAATCCTATATTTATTAGGTTTACTATATAGCTAGAAATATTTCTAGCTAGTAGGTGTAGTTCTAGTATGAAATTAACGACTATTTTAGATATTATAATTAGCACGTAGTAAAAAGTCCTTCTATAACTAGAATAACTTATTTAGTTTATTAATCTTCTATATAACTCTTTTTTAATATCCTAGTAGCCTTTAAAAATATATATAGCCTTAACTCCCTTAATTTATAGCTCTATATTAAATATTCTCCTTATAGTAGGGTTAATAGAGATTCTAGTACTTCTTACCCTATATACTATAAGATTAATACTATAGAATAGCTAAGGACTTATTACGGCTTAAACTATTCGCAATCGGATTCTATTAGAAAAGCCTATCTTTAATCTCTAGGAGAGGAAACGACTACGATACTATAAATTAGTAGATTACTAATAAACTTATATAGGTTTTAAAGAATAATTAACGAGCCTTCCTTGGCCTTTACAATAACTTTTAAGGCTTCTTAGCTCCCTTTCTCAGTATTATTAAAGTAAATGTCCTCCTATTAGACCCTAATATAATAGAGAGTAAACTCTTCTTATAGGCCTTAAACTATAGATAAGAATAAGGTATCCTTTAAGTAGGATAAAGTAGAGACATATTATTATCTATATTAGATTACTAGATTTAATCTTATTAAGCTCTAGTTTTTATTTTTATATAAGTCTGCTATTTATAAAGCGTTTACAATTCTAATTTATATAAGAATACATCGTAATAATAATACTATATAGGAGAATCTATAATATTATAGGATTATAATAGCTAGAGTTTTAGGTATATCTTATAGTTATATTCGCTATTAAAATTAGCTCTAAGCGCTTTAGATATACTACTTAGGGGTTGAAATAGTAATTTTCTAAGGGAGAGAATCTAGATACCCCCCCCTACTAAATCCTATCGCTATTAAAGTTAGCTTTAAGTAGATAATCTAGACTACTCCTTATTACAGTTATTCCCTATATATATTATATTACAGTCGTTCCTTATATATATTACATTTAAGGTATATAGAGCTTTCTACGCGCGCTAGCTATACTAGGCCTAGCGCGCTTTCCTATATATAGCTATTTATAACTCTATAAATCTCCTTCTTCTTCTCTAGTTAGAAGTCTTATTTGTTATACCCTTTTTAATATTATATCTAAGTACTAGTCCTAATACTACTTACGGGCCGGAAAGATATAGGATTTTAGTATAGGATCGACCTGATTTTCAGCCTGAGATAGGATATCCTACAGGATATCCTAGTAGTAAATCGCGAACTAGGCCTAATTAGGTAATATTTTTTATAGGCTAAAAATTAGCTTAAATCCTATTTAATACTAAAAAAACTTTTTATTAACTCTAAAACTCGCTAAGATATAAAGCTCTAAAGTTTATATAATAAATATATTAGCTTATACTATAATAAAATCCTATATCTTTCTAGCTAGTAATACTACTTCTAACTTACTTACTTATATTCTTATTAACTTAGCTAGCAAGGTAAAATAACTAATAGCGGAGGCCCTAATATAGTAAACTAGAGCATTTATAATATATAAGGACTTATACTAATTTATAATTAAATTACTAAATAACTAAACCCCTAATAAACTAAAATACTAAGAATACTATCTAGCTTAATTACTATACCCTAGTAGACTAAGCACCTTATATATTAAGACCTCGACCCTAAGTCTACTTACTAACTTAAATAACCTCTCCTTTAATTAATAATATATAGCCTTCCTACCTCGAAGATATTAATATAAGTACTAAGAAACTCGTAACGTCGTCTTCATAATTACCTTCTTCTCTACTTAATAATTTAGGAGAAATACTATAAGTACCTCCTCTAAAGAATTAGCGAAAGTCCTAATTCTCTAATAAAAACCTAATTTCTTACCTTTACTAAAATCTCTCCTCTTATTTAAGCCGGCCCCCTTATAAATTCGGCCTATACTAACTTATTTTACTAGAGAATTAACCTCTTCACTAAGATATCATTTCCGTACTAAAATCTAAACTCTTATATACTAAAATATTAATTCTTCCCTTAGTAACCCCCTACCCTCTAAAACCTTATATCTTAACTTACGTCTACCTACTTAATTTACCGGCGGATCGACCTTCTTAACAAGGTATTAGTTTTACTACTAGGTCCTCTCTACGTCCTTAGTACTAAGTAGATTAATTAAGTAGACGGCTATAAGTATAATACCTACCTTAATCGATACTACTCCTTTCTTAAAAATAGTTAGCCCTACGGATAAGATTAGCCCTAAGCGCTTATAGCTAGAGTAATAATATTAGCTAGTTTTACCTAGCTATATATAGGTAGAGATCTTATATAGTATATAGAATACAGAGAAATATTATATACCTAGAAAGAAAAGAATCTAATCGAGAGATATCTTCAAGTTACGTCTAATTATAAGCTAGTAATACTAGCCTATTAGGATTAAAAGGACGCCTAGAAAGCTTAGGTAAAAGAAGAAGTAGTAATTAAAGAAGAAGCTCGGATAAAAGAAGTAGCTAAGGAAGCCTTAAAGCTTACTACTATAAAAGCTATAGTTAAAGAAGCCCCTTAATTAGCTACTTAACTCCCTTATAAGTATCGTATTTACTTAGTACTATTCTTCTCACTTAGCCGTTTACTAAGTTATAGTAAAAATCGTTGCTATATACTAGTAATTACGCTAGTAACTTCTTTAGCTATAACGTTACTAAAAGCTCTCCGTACTAGAAGCTTATATACTCCCGATTTAGCTATAACTCTACTTCTTCGTACGGAGATTACCCTATCTTCTTCTTCAGCTCTAGCGCTATTAATACCGCGGGCTACTTAAAAGTATCCTATGTTACCTTCTAATAGCTATAGTAAGGACGCTTGTAAGCGGTATAAAAAGACATTTAGTTTAAGGAATTAAATATACTAGTATCTCCGTAAAGATTATAAAGTAACTATATTAGCTAGTTCCTTAGCGCCTCTTTAAGCTAGGAGTCTATATACTTCTAATTTAGCTGTAAGTCCGCTTATTTATACGAAGAACGCCTTATCTTCTTCTTTATCTTTAACTCTAGCGCTATCGATACCTCTCCGGCTTAGAAGTACGCCCCTACCTAATTTAGATGTAACCTAGCTTATTTCCTTAGAGAATACGTCTACTTCTGCCCTTACCTCTACCTCCGTCTCCTTAATACCGCTAACTTATATTTTACGTATCTATCTTACAATTAATAACCTTTTTATAAGATATATACCTCTTCAACCCGTTAAATTAGTAAAAGTATCTCTCCTAGTATATAGTACTACTATAACCCTTCTTTAGTATTAATAATTTAGTTACTTAATTCTATAAAAAGTTAAGTATATAAAGTCGAGCCCCTACTTTATCTTCTATATTAATTTCTACCCTAAAACCTTTAGCTTTATAAGCTAATTAGAAGTCTCTTATAATAAAGCTTAAGCCTTTAGCTTTTAGTCTAATTAACCCTATATTCGGTTTTAAAGTAATATAACTACTACGCTATTAAATTAACTAATTAGCGACGCGGATATTACTAAGAACGAGTATTATAAAATACTACTATAATAAGCGCTATACCTTAGTTAGATATAAGGAGTTACCTCCTTAGATATTAAGGTAAGCCTTTATATACCTATTACCTAATAGTATATTTACCTTATATTACTTTTTATAATATAATTCTACTATATTTAATAGTAATACTATTATATAATATCCTAATAGGTTAGAGATAACCTAATAAGTTATATAAACTAGGAGTCCTCTACTAATAAACCTAGTATTAGACTAAGTTTACTATTCTATACTAGTTAAATTAGATAGGATTTCACCTTACCTAAATAATTATAAGGTAAAAATAAAAAGATATAGTATATTCTTACCTCTTTAGTCTATAATATTAGGTAAGACGCCTATCTAATATCTTAACTACTAGATTTAGTACTTAGCTTTTACCTCTTACTAAGAAATTAGCCTTCTTAGAAAATTAAGGCTATAATTTCCCTAGTAAGGAAACTATTATAACTTTAAAATAGTAATAATTACCTACTTTCTCTTATTAGTCTTAATTTATTTACTACTTTCCTTTACTATTTACTTTACTTACTTTAGTACTTATTAATCTAAAATACTTTTCCTTTATTAAGAATTATTACTATCTTTTATTATAATCTACTCTATCTTATTAAAGAGTAGACTTATTTTATTTAAAGGATTAATAAATAGCTTCTTATAATAGTATCTTTATAAACTACTTTAGAAAAAAATACCTTAGAAGAAAATACTATCTTTTTTACTTTTTAATTAGACGCTTTTATTAAAATAGGGTATTTATAAATTAATTTAATACTAGAGAGAATTTATAGAATTATATATAAAATTATAACTCCCTCTCTCTAGCTAGTATAACTAGCTATTAAATAGTTAGCTACTAAATACTATAAACTATTAATAAGGGGTACTTATACTTACTCTAAGACTTATTTTATAAAGCTATTAATTTAGCCCTTAGATTAGATTATTAATAAGCTAGCCCTTTAACTTATAATAAAAAGGTGTACTAGGGATATATAAGAATTTACCCTACCTACTCTTAAGGAGGTAACCTAGGTTAAGAACTCTACCCTAGTACTTAAAATAGTTAATAAAGATATTAAAGAGAGTTCTTAGTTAAAATTAACTTATACTCCTATTACCCCTTACTCCTTATTACCTATATTTATCTAAGCTTTATAGAAGGTACCTCTAACCTCTACTACTTCTATTAAGGTATTAATATCTATCCCTTTTAGGATATATTTATACTTTAATTAGGAGTTATTAGTACTATAATAGCCTAGCTACTTACTAATCTTAGTATAACTAAAGCCTAGTAAGGCTACTTAGATAGAAAATACCTCCTAAAAGCCTAAGAATATTTTAAAGTTACTAGAAACTAGTTAGTAAGGTATCTTAAGGTCTATTAAAATAAGATAGCCTAGCTACTTAATAAAATTAGATTCTAGTAAGGCTACTTAAGTAAGAAATAGATCCTAGGAGCTTAGAAATACCTTAAAGTTACTAGAAACTATTTAATAAGGTACCTTAGGGTTTATTAAAATAAGATAGCCTAGCTACTTAATAAAATTAGAGTCTAGTAAGGCTACTTAAGTAAGAAATAGCTCCTAGGAGCTTAAATATAATTTAAGTTTACTAGAGATTAAAATAACCCCTTAGGATTTTAAGTTAAATCTACCTACTCTATTAAAGTCTAAATAGTATAATTACTTTAAGCCTTAAATAACTAGCTTTAAGATAAGCTCTCTAATATAAAGAATCTAAGTAATTTACTAGGAGGAACTCCTTAAGGTAGAAGTTAAGACTACTTACTTAGAAGCTTCTAAATTATATGCTACTACTTAAGATAAAGACTTAAGAGTCCTAGAGTTAAGTACTATTATTAAGTATAAGGTAAATCTTAATATACTTAAAATAAGAGACTACCTAATTACTATTAATATAAATAACCTTAAAAGAATTATATAAGAGGAAGTTAATAATAATACTAGCCTACCTAGGCTACTTAGTAATCCTAGCTTATAAGGTAATCCTAGCCTATCTAGCCTACTAGGCGTTAATACTAGAGGTAATAGCTAACTAAGATTTAATACTTAAGATATAGGATTTTTCTACCTAGACCTACTAGAGTTATATAGCTTAGGGGATATAGTATATACTTATAAAGAAACTATTTTTTATAAAGTATATACTTTTAATAAATACGCATATAATTATATAATATTAGTTAAAGAAACTAATATAAAAGAAAATCTTACTATATACCTTAAGAATATAACCCTAAATTAGTACTTAAAAGAGATTAATAATTTTAAATAATAAGCCTTTTAAGGAATACTATTAGTAGATTTTATTAATTAACTTATTCTAAGGTTTAAAATATTAGTATTTAAGGCGCTTAATTAGTTAAATAGAGAAAAGTACTCTATTATTAATATATACTAGGATAGGGACCTTTAAGCCTATTTATAAAATATCTAATTATATAGTATAATAACTAGAGTAGATAATATTTATACCTAGCTAACTTAGGCCTAGAATTAACTAAATATTAATATCTAGTTTATAATAATCCTACCTACTAAGACTACTATATTCTAAGAATTTACTAAAGAGCTAGAAGCTAAATATAATTTATAAAAAGTAATAGATAACTACTATTATTTAAATAATAGTAATTATAAGAGGTAGTTAGAGCTTAGTTACCTACTACTATCAAATATAATACCTAGGTACTCCTATAATAATTATTAGTAGTAGAGTTATTAGGGCTATTAGGGCTATTAAGGTAGCTTTTAAGCTAGCTATTATAATAGCTATCTATTATACCTATTAATAGGATATCTACTATAAAATCTATTATAAGATAGGATAGCTAATTAGGTATAAATCTTTATACCTTAGCTAGTACTAGGTAAATAACTTATAATTACTACCTTAATAGTAGAGGTAAGTAATTATACCTCCCCTAGCTAAGAAGTATAGGGCTAACCTAATTAGGGTAGATATAATACTAGTTATAATAGTTATAATAACTTCTAAGGTATATTAGTAATTCAGGGATAATAGCCCTTATAGCTAACTACGGCTAGGGGCGCCTAGAACTAATAAATATAAGTGCTAGCTCTTAGGCGCTAGGGGTACACTAAGGTAATACTATATTATAATATATATATATAGTAGGATTAGTAACTTTTACTATTATATACGCGTATATAATTATCTTTATAAAACCTTATTAGGTTATATTCTATATTTACTTTATATTTTACCTCTTTACTACTAATTTTAAAATTATTAAGTCTAATAATAATAATAATATTACTCTTATATTAGTAATAATAGTAGTTTATATATTTAATATTATTACTAACTACTCCTTAGTAAATATATAAATTAACTAATTATTTATATAATTATAAAGACTTATAGTTATAATTATTACCTAGTCTTAATTTAACCTCCCTATTTAACTCCGTGTACTTTAAGAACTTTTAATACCCTATACTATTATTTATAATAGTCTCTAGTAACCTAGTTTAATAATATTATATAATAGTATTATTCTTTTTTATCCCTAGCTTTTTTTATCTAATTTATATATATAAGGCCTAGTTTTATCTTTTATTACTTTACTACTCTATTAACTTTAATAAGGTACTTATTACTTACTACCTCTAGCTTAGATAGGCTTATATTAGTATTAATAGGATCTTAAGTAGCTTATTTATTATATAATAATTAATATCTAGTTAGTATATAACCCTAGGAAGTATAAATATCCTTAATAGTTATTATACCTTTTTACTTTATAACTATAATTATTTATAAAGATTAGGTATAAGTAGAAACTATTAATATACCTAGCTAGTATAATCTAATTAAGGTTATACTTTATTATATATAACCTCCTCTTAACTCTACTCCTACTCCTACCTCTATTTCTTTTCCTTTACTTCTACCTACTTTAATATTAGCTAAGGCGGGAGAGAAGTTAGACTTAAATAGGGAGAGGTAGCCTAAGGCTAGGCTAACTTAAGCTAACTTAGGCTAACTTAGGCCTAATTATTATTAACTTATATTTAGCTAGTATTATCTAGTATTTCTCCTACCCTCTAATATTAGCTCTAGTCTTCCTATTAATATATTATATAATAGAGTACTATTTAATAGAGCCTATTACTCTTATTAGCTTATATTTAAATCTAATAAAGTATTAACTTTCCTTTTAAGTTAACTTTAATCTATTAATTAAAGGCGCCTCTTTATTTCTACTATTAAGAGTATTAATTAAATTATAATATTATCCTCTAAATAAATTATTAGAGTCTAGCTTGTAATCTAGATTATTAAGGTTATTAAGTAAGTCTTTAAATATAAAGTTTATAATTTCCTTATTATTATAGTCTTCCTTTATATCTAAAATTTAGATAATAATTACGCGTAATATAATCTTAATTACCTCTTATTTATCTACCCTTTAATAGTATTATATATCCTTAATTTACTTAAAGGGTTCTAAATACTCTATTAATATAACTTCTAGGATTTAGATTTAAAGGCTTATACTCTTAATTATATAACCTTTAAACTTTACTATTTATTATAAATTATTATTACTACTAGAATTATTAATTCTAATATTAAGGAATTAAATATATACTTTATTAATTTATTATTTCCTAGGTTTTTATAATTACTAAGGAAAAATAGGGAAGTAATTATCTTAATAATTATATTACTTAAGAAAGCCTTTAATAGCTTTAACTAAGATTAAGTTAATAAAAGTCCTAGATTTAATCTAAAAACTTATATTATAAATATTAATACTTAGAAAAGCTTTTCTTTATAAGAGTATCTTTATATAATTATTATAACTACTTATAAAGGTATAATAGCTTTATATAATATCTTAAGCCTTCTTTATTATATAGCTATAGATTTTATTAATAGTATTATATATCTAGTTTATAATAAGTAAGTTAACTTAGATTTAATATAATAAATATTAACTTTCCTTACCTCTTATAATATTAATATCTTATAAATATTATAATTATATTACCCTTCTATCTTTTTAAGATAATTTATAATCTTTATCTAAATCTTTTTAATTAATATACTTAATTATACCTTTTATTATATATCTACTTATAGTTTATACCCTTTATTATAAATACTTATAATTATAATTACCTAGATATATAGAATTATATTTATTATAACTACTTTATACCCTAGAATTAAACCCTATTAAGGGTATTAAGGTATTTAACCCTAAAGATATTAACCCTTATATAATAGATTATTATAGTTAAGTCTTTATAAGGGATAAGAGGATACTAATAATAGGGGGTCTCTATTAGAGTCTTAAAAATCTATTAAACTTAATATAAGTATACTCCCTTATAATTATAATTAAGATTAAGGGGAGTAAGGTCTATATATTTTTTTATATTCTTATTATTAAATAAAATAACTAAGGAGGACTAAGATATTAATAAATACCTTATAAGGTTACTAGTTAATAGTATATTATAGCGTATATTTATAATAGTAATATCCTTAGATTATTATTATTAATAATAGTATAGGTTCTTTAATACTTTACTTCTATCCTTAAAGGCTTTAAATAATTAGAAAGCGCGTTATTTAATAAAAATTTATCCTAGAATAATTATAAGTTAATTAGTTATATATACTATTTATCTAGACTAAGAAGGAAGTCTATATATTTCTAGATAAGAGGACTTTTATTTATTTAAGGAAGGGATTATATTTATATATATAAGAATAATATATAAATAATAGTAATTATATTAATAATAGAGGATTATAAAAAGAAGAAATAATAGAGAGGAGAAGATAAGAATTAAAATAAGGGCTAGCTAGTAGGGTTAGTTTATTTAATAGCGCGTTTAGGCTAGATCTAGCCTAGATTTAGCTTAAACTTAGCTTAAATTTAGCCTAAATATACTATTATATATACTAACCCTCTTTCTAATATTTATACTTAATACTACTACTATTTTTATTCTATATAAGGAAGAAATATCTTATATATATTAGTCCTAGTAATTATAGCCTAAAATTTATTAATATTAATATTTATCTTATTTATAATAATAGAGTAATATATAAGCTATATTATACCCTAGATAGAAGAATATAAGTAGAGGTAAATATTATTATTAAAAGGGTAAGTAATATCTCTATTAATAATAATATATAGTACTAGGTTACTATTCTTATTAGAGGTAGGACTTATTAGGGGGAAGAAGTAGATATAATATTACTTCTTAGTTATAATAATAGTAAACTTAAGTTATAAAAAGGATTAGTCTTTATTATAAATAAATTAATTAGTATAAACTTATTATATAACCTACCTTCTAACCTATTAAGTTATTATACTTAGTTAAACCTATCTTTAGTAATATATTATAAGTATATAAGAAGTTATAAAAGGATAAATAGTAAATAATTTTAATAATATAATATTTTAATTATAGGTTAATCTCCTATCTAAATTTACTATTTATACTAGGAAAAGTATATATAGTATATTTATATATTTATAAATAGCTAGGAGAGCTAGTATATATAATAAGCTATATTTACTTATAATAGAGTATTAGTAGAGAAAATATATACTTACTAGTATTATTAATAATTAATATATTAGGGCTATTAATTTATATAAAGTAACTTAAAGTACTAGAAAAGTAGTCTTAAATAAATTATATACCTAGATAAATATTATTTATAAGCGCGAATAGTAGTAGCTTAGGCTATTTAATCTCTAACTTTATCTTAGCTAAGTATAAAGATACCTCCCTACTAGGATACTAGGCACGCTTTATAAGTAGCTTTATATAATTAGGGTATATTATATTAATATAAGATTCTCCTTACTTAGATATTAAGTAAGTATAGTAGATAATAGGGACTATTAGTAATTAATACTCTATCTCTAAAAGCTAGGATTATCTTATATAAGGAGATAGGAGTAGTAGCTTACTAATATTAATAGTAGGACTTATGGAGTATAGCCTAGAATTTATTAATATTAATACCTATCTTATTTATAATAATTAAGTAATATATAGGCTAAGCTATACCTTAAATTATAAAATATAAATAGAGGTAAATATTATTATTAAATAGGTAAGTAATATCTCTATTAATAATAACCCTTAGTATTAGATTACTATTCTTATTAGAGGTAGGACCTACTAGGGGAAAGAAGTAAATATAATATTACTTCTTAGTTATAATAATAGTAAACTTAAGTTATAAAGAAGATTAGCCTTTAATTATTAATAAATTAATTAATTAGTATAAATATATTATATTAGAGGGATCTTTATTATTAAGTTAATTAAAGATAAGCTTTATATTTATAACTTTATACTTAGATAATTAGCTATAACTAATATTCTTAATCTACTAGTTTATAAGAGGAAGAAGTATCCTAGTAATATTAGTCCTAATAATTATCTTAATATATAAACTATTAAACTAGATAGCTATACTATAATAAGAGTAGGTCTTATTAAGTAAGATAATTATAATAGCTATAAACGCTTACTTAAGACCTAGTATTATATAAGAGATATTAGCTTTAATAATTATAATTAGAATACTAAAGTATAGTATTTTCTAGGAATAATTAGCTAATATATACTTACTAACTAAGGTTAACTTACTACTTTAATTATTAATATAATACCTCCTAGCTTATATTTAAACTTTATTAGGATATTTAAATAATACTAAAGAGCGTTTTTAATAATATAAGTAGCTTATATATATTATAATATAACCCTAAAGTAGTAGTTATAATTCTTCTTTATATAGTAATATATATCTAAAGCCTTATTTAATAAGATAACTATAATTATTTATAATTAAGTATTAGCTTTATTACTAGCTTACTAAAAATATTTAGCTATTATATTAGTATTATTAGCCTCTCTTATAATAATTATAGGCTTATACTTTATAATAATACTATTATAATTATAGTAGAGATCTAAGAAATTTCTCTTAAAGTTGTTAATCTACTTATAGGTAGGAGGGGGTAAGTAGTCCCTAGATATAAGTATAATAATACCTTAGGATTTAAAAGGAGTAGTATTAAGTAAGATGAAGACTTTACCTCTTAAGTCCTAGTAGCTAGAGTATAAAGGCTTTACTATTATATTCTTTATAAATAGGACTTTAAGTAGCTTTAAGATATAGGTATTAATCTTTATTATATCCTTACTAATCCTTATATTATATCCTTTAAATATAAGATCTTCTTTCTAGTAGAGAAGCTTTAAGCTAGTCTATATAGTAGTATAATAAATAGGTAGCCTAGAAATAGTAAACTTAATTGTATTAGTAATCTAATATAATTATTAGTAGCTATTATTTAATAGATATAAAATATTTTATACCTACTTCTTATTAAGCTTATAAGGGTATTTTTAAGTAGGAGCTATAATTACTAACTTTATAAGAAAGAGAATATCCTACTTCTAGGTCTCTAGAAGTAGTAATTATTACTTATTAATATAGATGTTATACTACTTCTAGTAGTAGGTAAATATATTAGTTTTCTCTTACTTACTAGTCTCCTTATGAATTACCTTAAACTTATATATCTTAATATTCTTATTCTATATCTTTAATATTTAGATAATTAAAATTAAATATTAAATATTCTTAAAATATATAATATATAATTTTTCTAGCTTAACTTAGCCTAAATTTAGCCTAATTTTAGTAAATATATCCTTATATATTAACTTTCTATTAAAAGCGTATCTTATTATAAGGTTATTACTTTATTTTACCCTAATCTAGCCTAAATCTACCTAAGTTATTATTAATAGAATAATATATATTAATATATATTACTTTACCTTTAAATATTTAAGCTTATAAATACCTAAGTCTTATAAATAGTAGTACTAAGCTCTATATATAAGTATAATATATAATACTATTAATATATAATATTAATTATTTTATATAACTAGGATATTAATATTATCTTAATACTTATAAATATAGGCTTAAATTAAATATTAGGGTTTATAATAATTATAATAATAATCTTTATAAGGGTAAATATAGTCCTTACTATCTTTAATAATACTATTAGTATATTTAGTTAATACTTATAAAGTAGCTTACTTAATTAGAGGTCTCTCTCTTATAAATAGGCTTCCTTTCCCGCCTTTTACTCCTTTAGAACTCTAAACTCTATATATAAACTTTAGTTAAGATCCTTAAGCTTATAAATATACTAGATTAATAAATATTAATATTTACTATAATATATTAAAGATATAAAGATATTCTTAAAGTAAAGAGGAAGTTATCTAAGATTTTATACCTTTATTTAAAGTTAGGTAATTAAAGAACTTACTCTTTATATTAGAAGGATAGTTTCTATAAATAAGGGTAGTATTATAATACTCTTACTAAGGTAGCTTTACTAGACTTTTCTAATATATTAAACCTCTAGGTAATCCTCTATAATTTATAAGTAGAATTAATTAAGTATATAACCTTTCTTTATAAACCTAGTTTTAAAGTTTTTATATATCTTCTAAATTACCTTATATAAAAACTTCTACTTAGCCTTATAAGTAATAGTATATAAGAATAGGAGATTACTACTTAATTATAATATCCTTATAATATTAATTATAAATTTAATATTTATAATTATTAGTATTTTAGGATTTACCTCCCTAAATATCTTTAACTTCTAATATTAATTACTCTAATTCTTCTACTTCTATTTTTACTAGGCTCTACTTAATAGCTTCTATTATATTATATTCCTATTTAAGGCCGCCTAGTATTTCTTAGGGAATTTACTTTATACTTATCTCTAGTATAATTTAAGTTCTATAAGTAGCTATCTATTCTAATAACTCTATATATACTATTAAATAAGGAAGTTAGGTAGAAAATTAATAAAGGTCTTAATTAAATTATAAGTAGTTAATATAATAATTATATCTCTTAGGCTTTTTATTAATTTATTAATAGTCTTACCTAAGGTTATAAGCCTAGCTTTTAAGAATAGATTACTAATAATATCTATTAATCCTATAATATTAATAGGATTAGCGTTAATAACTATACTACTTAAAGTAGTAAACTAGAAGTAATATCCTAGTCTATCTATTTTTATATCTAGTAGTATCCTTTATAGTCCTTTCCTAGTATTCTTTATAATATAACTTTTATCTATAATAGTTAAGCTATAATAGAGGTAGCTAACTATCTTTATATCTATTACCTTTTCCTTATTCTTCTAGTATATCTACTTATATATTTTAGTAAATATATTTTATACTTTATTAGATCCTATCTATATCTACTATATAGTAAGGATCTAAATTAAGGTACTCTAAGTAGTTTAAAGGCCTTATTATCTTATATAAGTAACCTTACCCCTCTTTAATAAGTATACTTTAGGGTCTCTTCTATCCCTAAGGGTATTTATATCTAATAAGGTATTTATAAGTAAAGTAAGCTTTATATCTATTATTCCCTTATATTTATTAATAAGCTAAATATATAGAGTATTAAAACCTATAAGATCTTTAAGCTCTACTAGTTATAAAGAGATATTAATACTTAGTATAAAGAATATTAATAATATATATATTATATAAGTATTTAAACCTTTATAACTCTAATTAATAGGGATATAATAAAACTAAATTTTTATAAGATATTAATTCTTAAGGCCGCGCTATCTTTATAATAATAATAATATTTAGGTTTCTTAGGCTATTCTTAAAGGATTTTCTATAATTAATACTATAATTAATAATAAAGAATTATAGATCTAATAGCCTTTTATACCTTAATATAATAATAATTAGTTAAAGCGCTTATATATTAAGATTATAAATCCTACCTTCTCTAATCCTATTTTATATTCTAAGAGCGCTTAATAACCTAATATTAAAGAGTAGTATAATAAGAATATATAAGTATTACTAGTAATATAAAGGCTTTATATTTAGGGTACTAATATAGTATTTATATTAATACTCTTCTAGAACTTAGGGAGCCTATGGAATTAAGCTACGCGTATTTATATTTTATCTTACTTATACTTATATAACTAGTTATCCCTAGAATACTAGAATCTAAGAAGGTTAGTTAAGAAGATTTTATATAAGATAAGCTTAATATATAGAATATTAATATTTATATTACTAGTATTAAAATAGCTATTACTCTCCTCTATTTTATCTAGCTTTACTTAAGCTTAGGGTTCTATTATTTTAAATAGTAGGATTAAGTAGGTTTAAATAGGATAAAGGAAGAAGATAGTAATATTATTAGCCTAATATTATTAACCTAATATTATTAACCTAATATATACGCCTAACTTCTACTTTTATTTATATTAATATTATATAATATCTTTTATCCCCTCTCTCCTCTTACTCTTATTATATACTTATCTTAACCTTTTTATTATATAATAACTACTAGGCTATACTATTATTAGAGTAATATTTATATACTTAGAAGGAGTAATATAAGTACTTAGCTAGATCTAATTATTAGTATTAATATAAAGATAAATAAAAGACTTAGAGCTTAAGGGAGAATAAAGGTAACTTATATAACTTTAAACTTAGAGGAATTACCTCTAGGTAAGATATAAAGTAATTATAATAATTAAATATTAGAAGATTTTCTAATTAATATAAGCGCTAGAATAATAAGAAGTAATATTAAGGGAGGTTTAAAGGGCTTAAAAGAGGCTTATTATTTAATACTTACTACTTATAAGTTAATATATCTTATTAAGGGTAGGAAACTTAATTAATTAAAGTTATCTTATATTATAACTAAGATCTTTATATTTCTTAGTCCTTATATTATATATTAGTAGATAGTAGTCTATAAATACTTATTATTTATAATACCTAGAATATTATTATTAATATTATATATTAGAGTAAGTTTAAATATACTATTAATTAAATATCTTACTTTAAATTTAAACTAAAGTTTCTTATAATAGAAATTAGTAAGTAGTAATACTTTATTTCTACCTTACTTTATAATTATCCTAGCTCTTATTTTATAGGGAGTTATAATTATACTTATATAGAATAGTTAATAATTTAATTTAAAATCTTCTAATACCTATTTAAAAAGAGGATAATATATAAGAAGGTCTAAAGTAGGTTCTTATTTAATATATTTAATATTACTACTTCTACTTTTAGCTAGCTCTTAGGTATCTCTTCTTTTAAATTAGTTAAAGGATTAGTATTTAGCTTTATAAGGGTACTTATATAAGTAGATATATAGTAGTATAACTTAATAATACCTTACTTATAGCCTTTAATAGAGAGCTTCTCCTAACTCTAAGGTAAGGGTTAGATTATACTCCTTTTATAATCTATTAAACTTTAATGTAGTAGATAATAAACTTAAGAGCCTATTAATAAAAATACTATATATCTTGATAAGCTTTATAATTATATTAAAGAGGTTATTAATTATCTACTTATAATTAGATAGGTATATATCTAAGATATATTTCTTTAATTATATATTTATTAGTAACCCTTATTTATACCTATAATTATTTTTTAGCTTAAGTAGGCTTATATCTATAATAGAGAATAAGGTAAAAACTAGTAAAAACTAGTAATAAAGTGTTATAATTTCAAATCATAGAGGTTATATAGTAATATGAAATCAGTCTATTTTCATAGTAAGACTAATTCTTAAGAAATCTAAGAATTATCCTACGGGGGATCTAATAAACCCCCTGAGGAGACTAGTAAGCCTAGTACGTTATTTCCCCTTACGGGTTAACGTAAGGCCGTGACGCATGCCAAGCGCATACTACGTAGAACCTATTCGGTTAGTTATAACAATTAGGTAATAGCTTAGGATACCTTTTATAAATATCTTAATAATAATAGATAATAGTTAAGAGAAGTAGTAACTCTAGTTAAGTAGTAAGTCTATATTATAATAAGATTTTAATAAGGAGGAACTATAGCCTTAGGGATAGTATAGAACCTAGGTAAAATTAGGTAAAATTAAGTTAATTAATACTAAGAGCTTATTAATACCTATATTAAAATACTTTAAAGAAAGATATAATTATAAAGGGATTAATAATAAATTTAAATAACGCGTTAATAAATAATACGCGCTAGCTTATTTATACTTAGTATAAGCTTTTAGGCTAAATCTAGGCTAAATTTAACCTAACTTAGGGATTTAAGTAAGCTAATATAATAATTATAGATCTAACTAGATTTATTAAAGTATATCTAATATATTTTAATTATACTTTAAACCTTTTATCCTTACTACTATTACTACTACTATTACTACTATCCTTACACTATCCTTACTACTACTCTTACTATCCTTAGCTTTAGCTTCATCCGCGGTTATAAAGGTATCTTTTAGAAACTTAGACTTCTTTATCTATTTCTCCTTAACTACTACCTTAATAAGTATATTTAAATAAAGAATATAATAATATATATCCTCCTTCTACCCTAGGTAATAAGCCTACTTTAATATCTAGAAATATAGGCTTAAATTATATATAAGCTTTATAATAATTATAATAGTAGCTTTATAAAGTATTAGCCTAGTCCCTATTATCTTTATTAACCTTATTAATATATCTAGCTAATCTTTATATTTTAGCTTACTTATATTAGGGTTTTCCTCCTATTAAAAATCCTCCTTTATTATATTTTACTTCTTTAAAGGTCTAAGATATATATATAAACTATTATAAAGATCCTTATACTTATAAATATACTAGATTAATAAAGTTTATATTTATTATAATATATTAAAGATATAAAGATATTTTTATAATATAAAAAGATTTAAGATATAGTATATTAATAGTAGTAGGTCTTAGGTATAAGAGAGACTTACTCTTTCTATTATAAAGGTAGTCTCTAAAAAGGAGGATAGAATTAGGATATATATAAGCTAGTACTTTTATAAAATCTAATTAATATCCTAAAATTTAGGGTAATCTACTATTATCTAGGTATAATACTTATTAAGTATATAGCTATCTACTATATACCTAGTATTATTATCTTAATATATCTTCTAGATTATTATATTTAAGAACTTCTACTTAGCTTTAAAAGTAATTATATATAAGAATAGAAGATTACTAACTAATTATAATATCCTTATAATAGTAAATATAAATTTAGTATCTATTATTATTAATATCTTAGGGTTTACCTCCTTAAATATCCTTAACTTATAATACTATTCTCTTTAATTTATCTACTTTTATTCTAGCTAGGCTTTACTTAATTACTTTTATTATATTATTACCCTATTAAAGGCTACCTAGTATTTATTAGGGAATCTACTCTTTACTTAACTTCTATAAAGCGGCTTAAGCTTTATAAGTAGCTATCTATTCTGTTAACTCTATTTATACCTCTTAATAAAGAAGTCTAGGAAAAGAGTAGTAAATATCTTAATTAACTTATAAGTAGCCTTTATAATATTTATATCTCCTAGGTTTTTTATTAATCTATTAATATTCTTACTTAAGCTTATAAGCCTATTATTTAAGAACGCGTAATACTTATAATTAAGGTAGTCCTACTTAGTACTACTAATAATATCTATAAGTCTTATAATATTAGTTAGATTAGAATTAATAATTATATTACTTAAGGTAGTAAATTAGAAGTAGTATTTTAATTAATCTAATTTTATATCTTATAATATCTTTTAAGGCCCTCTACTAGTATCCTTTATAATATAGCTCTTATTTATAATTATTAAATTATAATAGAGGTATTAAACTATCTTTATATCCCTCTTCTTTTACTTATTCTTTTAATAGGTTTATAAATATATATTAATAAGGCTACCTTTAAATCTTATAATTTATATTTATTATATAATAAGAATTTGAAATAAAGTACTTTAAATAGTTAAGAAGCTTTATTACTTTAAGTAAATAACCTTACCCTTCTTTAATAATTATATATTAAGATTATTATTATCCCTAATAATCTTAATCTTTTATATAATATCTTTAATTAAAGTAAGGTTTTAATTTATAATACCTAAATACTTACTAATAAGTTTAATACCTAGGATTATAAAATTAATAAGGGTACTAAGCTTTATAAGCTATATTAAGATATTACTACTTAGTATAAAGAATATTATTAATTTATATATAAAATAAATATTAAAATATTCTAAATCTAGTTAATAAAGATATTAATAAAATTAATTATTTATAAGATATTTAGATCTTAAGGCCGCGCCCTCTTTATAATATTAATAAGTTATAAGTTTATTATACTATTCTTAATAGATTATCTCCTACTATTATTATAATTAATAATAAAAGATAGCTAATATAATAGCCTCTTATATCTTAATATAAAGAGATTAGCTAGAGAGTATTTAAGTTAGGATTAATAACTTTACCTTACTTAATCCTATTTTATCTCTAATAAAGGTATTAAAATAGCCTAGCGCCTTAGTATTAAGAAGTATTATAATAAATATATAAAGCTACTACTAGTAGTATAAAGGTTTAAGTATTCTAGGTAGTAATATAATATCTTTACTTATACTTAAATAGAAATTAGGGATCTTTAAGAATCTAGCTACGCGCGGTTATATAATACCTTAAAGATACTTATATAACTAGTTATCCCTAGACTACTAGAATCTAAGAAGGTTAGTTATAGTAATTTTATAAAAGAGGAGCCTAACTTATTAATTCTTAAGATCTAGATTAATATTAATAGACTTATTATTACTCTCCTTATTAATATCTAGCTTTAGTATAATATATAGATTAAGACTAAGTAAAGACTTCTTACTTAATAATAATAATAGTAGTATACTTAACTTAATAGCTACGTCTAACTTCTACTTTTATTTATATTAATATAATATAAGGTCTTTATTCTTACTCTTCTCCTACCCCTCTTATATTCCTATATTAACTTTTTTACTTAGTAAAGGCTATTATACTTAATTATAATTAGATAGTAATAATAGATAATATAAGTATTTAAATAGACCTAATTAATAATATAAATATTAAAATAAATTAAAGGTTAAGAGCCTAGGAGAAAAAGAAAATAACTTACTTAGATATAACCCTTATAAATAAGTCTTTAAATGAGTTAGGATACTATTATAATATATACTTCCTTTATATTTTATAAGAATATTAGTAGATACTAGACTTAAAGGAAGTATATATAAGGTTAATTAAAATAACTAGGAGGGAGGTACTTTAATATTTATTACTTATAAGTTAGTATATATTATTAAGGGCGTAAGACTTAGCTAACTAATATTATCTTATATTATAACTAAGATCTTTATAAATCTCCGCCCTTATATTAAATATTAATAAGTAGTAGTCTATAAATCCTTATTATCTATTATACTTATAAGCTAATTATTAGCTTTATAAGATAAAGTAAGTTAGGATATATTATTAGTTATATATCTTACCTTAAGTCTCTCTTAAAGTTTCTTATACTAGAGATTAATAAGTATTAATACTCTATCCCTATCCTATTCTAAGATTATCCCTACTCTTACCTTATATAAAGTTATAATTATAGTTATTTAAAATAGTTTATAATTAAACTTAAAGTCTTTAAGCTCTTAATTAGAGGGAGATTTTATATAAAGATTAATAGTAGATTCCTATTTAAGAGTTAAGGGAGTATTTTTTCCCTCCCTTTTAATTAACTCTTCTTTAGAATTATTTAAAGGAATAGTATCTAGCTTTATAAGTATAAATATATATATTAATATACTATAATATAATTTAAAGATAAATATTAAATATCCTTTAATCTTAAGCTTCTCTCTAAACTATATAATAAGGGCTAGGTTATATACCTTTTATAATATATTAAGGTCTAACCTAGTAGAAGATAACCCTAAGAACTTACTTATAAAGATACTATTTATCTTAATAAGCTTAATAGTTATAATAAAGAGGTTATTAACTTATAGGTAGTTAGGTATATATTTATAATATACTTCTTAAATTATATATTCTTTAATAGCTCTTCTCTATAATTAAAGTTACCTTATAACTTAAGAGGGCTTATAATTAGGGTAGATATTAAGGTAAAAGCTAATAGTAAGTAAAAGTAAAGATAATATTATAGGAATACCTATCTAACTAATATTATATAAAATTCTAAAGGTATAATAATAGAGGAATAGGGAGAGAGGGAGGGAAGGTAAGGTAGTTTATAGTTAAAAGGTAAACTAAGATAGGATATTACTTTATAAATAATATAGACCTTAGTAAAATTAGCCTAAACTAGGTAATAGGATAGGGATATTTTATTTTTATATAAGTTTACCTAATTTATACTAAGTTAAAAGAGTTATATTACTATAAAATCCTTTCTTATACTAAATTAGTTATAAAGGGTATTATTCTAATATTTTTAATATTAAATCCACTTTATATTAGAGTACTATCCTTTTCTAAATTACTCCTTCTACTAGTATTAAGTATAATTACCCTTATATTATATTAAGCTACTCTAGTTAAAATACTAGCTTTATTACTTAATTTAACTACTACCTCTTATAAAGTTTATACTACTTATTCTAGATTAGCTATCTAGTTACCTAACTCCTTAATCTAATTATAATTATTAGATAAAGGATATAAGGAAGAAGTTAAGCTTAAAGTAAGAGAAGAGGGTTAAATTAAGCTTTATAGATTTAAAGGTTATTATATATCTTTAAGGGCTAGTCCCCTTATTTACCTAGAAGGTACTAATAATATTAATACTAATAACTCTATATTACTATTTAGTACTTATAGGAAATTAGTATTATCTATTATAAGGTATATATAAGTACCTTAGGGCGTAATAATTTAATAGATATAGTTAGAAATATCTAGTTATTAAGATAAGAAGGATCTAGTCTTAATAAATTAAAATTAAGATAAATCTAGCCTAAATTTAACTTAAATTTAAGCTAAGACTTATTATATAAGTAGCTTTACGCCTTAATATTTATATAATAATAAATAACCCTAGGGCTAGTATAATAGAGGATATAATATTATAAGTTATATTATAAGTTATATAATATATCTAAGGTATAACTTAACTTCTTTAGTATAAATAAGAGTTATAATAAATTACTTCTATCTTATATATAATTTTATTACTAAAATAGCTAGATTATTAATAAGGTATTTTATTTAGTATCTTATAATATAAGGCGTAAAGTATAGGAGAGACCTAAGGCTTAAAGCCTACCTAGATAAAGATAAGATTAATTAACTTTATAAATAAATTATAATAGATCTAGAGATTAATAAGACTAGGGATACTATTATATATCTAGATATATTAGAGTTTTTAGAGGTAAATAAGGATAGTAAGGCTATATTAGAGTATATAGATATAGATATAAATATTAATAGTAATATTATATTTATAAGTAACCTAGTACTAATTTTTCCTAGCTTTAACTTCCTAGCGTTAAAACTATCCTTTTAAATTATAACTATATTTAATCTATATCTTTATCCCTTATAATTTAAGAATTTATAGAGGCTAAAAGAGCTAGAACGCCTATTAAGGATATCCTTAGAGTAGATAGTAAGGCGTATTATAACTATTATAATAAGATACTCTCCTCCTTATATAATCCCTACTAGCCCTTTTAAGATAAGATAGACTATACCTTTATAAGGTAGTTAACTAAGGCTAAGGTTATTAAAGGAGGTATTAATACTTTCTACTAGAATATATAATTAAAATTAATATAAGAGTAACTTAGTTTTTATAATATTACTAAGTAGTAGATATAAATATATTATATTTTATAAGGTATTTATAAAGATTAATAGGTTAAAGACTACTTTATAGTCCTAAGTCTTATAAGTAGTCTTATAACTATAGAATATACTATCTACTATTAAGATATACTAAGTATTATTTACTTTCTCCTTAAATATAAACCTTTCCTAAGTAACCTAACTTATACCCTAATTTAGCTTAAAATACCTAATAATACTTAGGTTTATAATAAGATATATATAGGGGACTAGTAGTAGGAAATATAAGATAAGCTACTAGAAGGTATTATAATTATCCTAATTTTTATTACTACTAATAAAACCTAGATAATATAATACTATAAAGACTAGAGCTTATAACTAGTATATATAATAATTAGAAATCTTAATAGATTAATTAAATAGAGTTAGATAAGATTAAGCTTAATTCTTATTACTACGGGCCGGAAAGATATAGGATTTCGGTATGGGATCGAGACGATTTTCGGACTGGGATGGGATATCCCACGGGATATCCCAGTGGCAAATCGTGAACTAGGCCTAATTAGGTAATTTTTTTATAGGCTAAAAATATAGCCTAAACCCTATTTAACGCTAAAAGAACTTTTAAAAAACCTCTAAGACTCGCTAAGATATAAAGCTCTAAAGTTAATGTAATAAATGCGTTAGCTTATACTGTAATAAAATCCTATATCTTTCCGGCTAGTACTTATTAGCTTAATACTAATTATAAAGATTAAAAAGGAGTATTAAAAATACTTATAAGTAGAGGTTTACTACTTAGTAATAGAGTAAATTTTTAAATATATATTTAATCTACTTATAGTACTTATACTATCTATGCTAATATAGGCTAGACTAGGCTAAATAGGGGTAATTTATAGCTAATTAAAGTAGTATTTAAGAGTCTCGCGGAGATTAGTATAAATATTTACTACGCGGATAGCTTTATAAGATACTACTACCTAATTATTAGTAGTATAATAGTAGATTATAAAGAGTAAGTCCTAATTATAGGTATTAAGAAAAATTAATATTATAATATCTATAAAGTACCTCCTAATAATTAAGGTAATCTTATAAAAGAATAAAAATACTAGAGCTATAAATATATATAGGCTAAACTTTATAAGTAACTATCTAATCTAAAGTAAGTAGGAAAGATTATAGTAATATATCTAGTAGTAAATTAAGGCTAAAAGTATAAATACTATATTATTTATATACTAATAGATATTAATATCTTATATTAATTATTTAAAGGGGTAGTTATAAAACTAATTAACTAGTATATAGCCCTAATAGAGGATATCTTTAAGATAAGTAAGAAAGCTATAAGGAAAAGGAATATAAAGAGTAAGAAAAAGGTAGTAGAGTCTATAATATTAATTTAGCTTAATAAATAGTTTTACTAAGTCCCTAGGTTTACTAGCTTAAAATACTTTAAATACTTTAGTAAGGTTAAATAGTAGAGTAGTAATAAGTAGAAGGTAATAGTATATTAACTAGTTCTAATAATAGTACCTCTACTAGCTAGGAAGTAAGACTTTATAATCTATTATAGTTAAGTAATTATAGACTTTATTATACTAGTAATATATAAAAGCTATAATAAGAATACCTTAACCTATATATAATATATATTATATTAGATTAACTACTTAAAGATAGTTTTTATAAAGTATTAACCCTAAAATATAACCCTAGATAATAATAATAGTAATAAAACTAATTTAATATCCCTAAATTATATATTATAATATATTACGCCGTATTTATTTATTTATATAATAGTATATAAAGTTTTAATATGGCTTATAATAAAGTTATATATAAAGTTCTACTTAAATCCTTCTTTCTTATAATAAATAAGATAGAAGGCTAGGAGTACTAAATCTTAAGTTATAATATATACTATTAAAATCTTATTATAATAAATAATATAATACTTTATAATAAGACTAATTCTACTTTAAGCGTAAGTTAATAAATAAGTAATAGATATTCTACTACTACTTAAGACCTAATAGATATAATAATAATAATTCTTAAAGATAATATAATCTAAAATATAGTTATAAGTAATAGTAGAAGGTCTTATAAGTACTAGCTAATCTAGAGTTTAAGTATAATAGCCTTATAAATATATTAGTAGTTTTTCTTTAAGAAAACTAAAATAGACTTAAGGGGTAGTTATATAATAATAATAATCTTAATAGATATAAGAAGGATTTAATATAAGTAAATTACTATTTTATTAGAATTTATTAGTCTTTAACCTATTAGAAGCGTAATAATAAGGACTCTTTAAATATAAATTACCTTTAATTAGAAAAGGTTTAATATACCTTATACTAATATAAGAGGAAAGGGTAGTAGCGTAATTATATCTAGGTATAAGAGACTAATCCTAATATCAGATATAAGGTTATAGGATTTATAAAAGGAAGTAATAGATATATAAGGTAATTATAACTTATTATTTCTATCTTTAACTATAAATAACTTAAGAAGGACGGAAGACTATAAATATATATAGGGGTATTTATTAAGGTAATATACTAGATTAATAGTAGAGTAATAAATAAGGTATATAGAATACTTAAAGTAGGGATATAACTATTAAGTAGGTCCTAAAACCTAAGGCTTCCAGGTACTTAGTATTTTTATAATTTATCTTATATACTCCGTAGTATATATCTAGTACTAGTAAATAAGGAATATATAAGATTCTATATAAATAATTATATTAACTAGGATTAATTTAATACTATCTATAACCTAGATTTCCTATTAAATAATACTAGGGTTATAGATAAGTAGGCTAAGGAATATAAATATAAATAATAATTAGATAAATAAGAAAACATTTAATATATAAAATAAGGTATAAAGGAAGAATTAGCCTAATATTAGGTTAAAGCTAGGCTAAAATATATTTATTAGATAGGTAGTAAAAATTAAAATATTAACTTTTATAAATTAAATATTAATATTAATATTATAATTAATAGCTATCTATATATTATAATATCTATATATATATTATATAATCTTTAAACTAGATAGATCTATTTTACTTAAAGTAGCTATACTACTTATATCTTAGGGTACCTATAATACCTAGAGATATATTATTAGTTATACTTCTCTATATAAGGAATATAAGTAAGGTAGATAGATATATATAAGTAATATATAAGTAGTAAATTAATATATTTTATATACTATTTTCTCTAGGTCTAAGATCTTACTTTATATAGTCTCTTATAGTAGTTATATACCTAATAGTATTATAAGTATAACCTTACCTAAGTATAAAAAGGATAAGTAAAAGAATAAGATATAATTTATATAAAGAAAGTACTAGTAGTATAATAGTTAATTATATAAGTTAATTCCTATTTCTTATCTTATCTTAACTATTATAATAATAATAACTAGCTATACCTATTACTTATAAGCTACTATATAATAGCCCTATACTAATATAGGCTACTATTCTAACTCTACGTATTAATACCCTTAAGAATACTTTAACTAGATTAATAGAATACCTACTAACTAAGTTTAACTCTTATAAGTATCCTTTAATATTTACTTTTTAATTATTAATAAGTTAGATTTCTAACTATTACTATTACTTACCTATTACTATTACTATTACCTGCCGGTTACTATCTCTATTACTTACTAGTTACTATCTCTATTACTTACTAGTTATTATTACTATTACCTACTTATTACTATCTCTATTACTTACCGGTTACTATTACTATTACCTACCTATTACTATCTTTATTACTAGCCGGTTACTATCTCTATTACTTACTAGTTACTATCTCTATTACTTACTAGTTACTATCTCTATTACTTACCTAGCTAATTAATATTACTATTATATATATATAGTAGAATTTTAAATATATATCTTAAAATAGTAACGTAGTTAATAATTATAAGGATAGATAGCTTAGTAGTATATTCTACTATTCTAGACTTCCTAATCTAGACTAACTTCTATAAGTAGTTAGTTTAAGCTGGTAATATCTAATATTTATATTATAAGGGCCTAATAGACGCGTAGCTTTAATAGAATAGAGCTAAATAGGGAGGCTATATCTACTACTTACTAGACCGACCTTATAATTAAATATTAGAGAGACCCCGCTTATTCCTCTTACTAGCTACCTCTTTTTAGTAGTAGAAATTTATCACCTACTTAATAAACTTAGGTACTAAGAACTAACTATTAATAGTAAGGTATTATAGTAAGGAAACTCTATTACTTATAAAACTAAAGATACTTATTATTTAAGAAATACCTTCTAATCCTCCTTATAAAACCTTAAGACTATATATACTATAATAGGTATAAACTATTATTATTTTAGACTTATAATCTAAGTATACCTTAGATATAACTAAGTAGGAGAAAGAAATATTAGTTAACCCTAATAATAGTAATAGTAAATATACTAGGGATACTTATAATACTATATATAATAGGTAATATAAATATATTTATAATATTTATTACTATATAATTATATATTACGTAGTTATATATAATAATATTAGATTTTTAGAATAATATATCTAGAATATTATAATAACTACCTATCTAAATCTATTTAGCCTAACTTTAGCCTAATCCTAGCTAAGTTAGGCCGTAATATTATTCTATTATAACTTAAGGTAATAGGAAGTTACTTTATAAGTTTATAGCTAGCTAGGGGCGGGTTACGTAGGATACGTAACTTAAAACTAGCGGGCCGACTTCCTAAATTACTAATATAACTATAACCCTTATAAAGGGAGAGGTAGTAATTAATATTAATATACCTTATAACTTATAAGGTAAAATTATAGTTATAAATATTAGAACTAAATAAATTAAATACTTATACTATAAGCTACTATATATTATAGATATATAGAAATAATTATAAAAGTTAAACTAAGTAAGTTCTTCCTCAAGGTAGAATATAGTACTAGTAAATTTAGGTATACTACTTATCTAGAAGAATATAATTTCCTATTATAAGTAGTAATAGTCTTAATAGATACTCCTATTTATTAGGAAGAAGTATCCTTACTAGACTAGGGAAATAGTAAGGTATATAGTTCTATAGTTAATACTAATTATTTTTATATTAAAATACCCTATATAGATTCCTACTTTATAAAGATACCTCTACTAAGATTAAGAACTTACTACTAGTATAAGGAAGATTTTAGCTTAAGAAACCTATTACACGCGTATCTAGCCTTATATTAGGGTAGTAAGAGTAACTAAGATAATAAGGGTATATTTAGTAAGGTAAACTTTAAATAAGAAATTAGATAGGAGCTAGAGCTAGTAGTAGACTTAGATATTATATTATATCCTAATACTAGCCTATTATTCTAATTATAGTATTTTACTATAATCTATACTAGATTCTAGGTTATAAGTAACGCGGAAGTAATCTACTTAGATACTAGATATATAATAATACTTATTAACTATAAATTTTTAGCGTAGATCTTACTTAAAGTAGTAATTAAGAAAATATATACCCTAATAAATATCTAGGGTATAAGTTCTACTAGGTATTCTACTAATTAATATATAATAATTAATATATATATCCTAGGCTAGAAGGGAGAATAAAAGGCCCTAGTATATTTTTATTATAATATATATTTAATAAATAACCTTAAGGTAAAAATACTAGTTAGGATAAATATTATAAGCCTAGAAAGGATAATCCTTAACTTAAATAACTAAAACCTAATTATTAAGAGTTATAATAGGCTTATTACCCTAATTTAAATTCTAGTAAAGGATAATATTATTATCTACTATATTATATATAATAAAAAATATATTATTATCCTAGTAAATTTAATAGCTTAGGTATTAATATAGTTAAGGACTTCTACTCCTTTACCTGATAAGGATTACCTTTTTAAACCCTACCTACTAGGAGTATATATTTATATCATAAATACTTCTCTACCTTTTATCTATATTAAGAATAATATTAAGGTAGATAGGATTATATCTACCTATTCCTACCTTAATATAATTATTAAATATAATACTAACTTTTATTATATTACTTACCTAGAGGATTATATTTATATTATAATAAAAACTAATATTAAGGTTAATAGCTTACTATTAAGTAAAGAGATTAAAATTTAAAATAATATCTCCCTGTTTAGGAATAAAAGGGAACTAGAAAAGTTAAAGGCCTTAATATATAAATTTTAAGATATCTAGAAGGATAATAGTAATATTATTAATATTCTAAAAAGGGATTAAATAATAGTACTAATAAATACTAACTAGAACTCCTTTATAACCTTAAAGTTAAACTAGAGGGTATACCTAATTAGTATTATAGATAGAGAGGTAATTAATAAAGAATTTAATAAGCTTTATAAATAAGAGTATATAAGATAGATAGATAAATTAATACCTTTTACCTTCCTTATACTTATTATATAAAAAATTATCTTAAGTAGGCTAATAACTCTACTTATAAAAAAGGTAAAAGTAGTAATAGATATTTAAGGTCTTAATAAGATTACTACTATTAACTCCTACCTATTATAATTATAAACTAGAATTATAAATACCTTATAAGGGATAAATAATATAAGTCTTATAAATAGTCTTACCTTCTTTTTTTAATTCCTAGTAAAACTTAAGGATTAGTATAAGTTTACTTTTATTTCTTATTAGAGATTAGAATACCTAAAGGTAGTAGTAATAGGTTTTAAGAACTTATCTCCCTTAATTTAATAAATTATAAATAGGGTACTACACCCCCTTTAAAACTTTATTTATACTTATATAAATAACTTTATTACCTTCTCCTAAATATTTAATAAATATCTTAACTACTTTAAGTAACTTTTCTAGCTTTTATTTAAACTTAATATAATAATTAGTATAAAGACCTTCCTAAACTATCCTAGTATTATATTATTAAGATAGAGAATTAATACTTTTAAATTATTAATAACTAAGGAATATATTAAGGTACTTAGGAATATTAACTTCCCTAAAGACCTTAAGGTACTAAAATACTACCTTAGCTTTATAAGATAGATATATAATAAGGTTATTTATTATATATAATAGGTAGATCCTTTATAAGTAGAAAAGATAAAGCTATTAAAAGGTTTATTAATAAAAGGAGGTTATGAGTAGAAAAGCTTTATAAAAATAATACTAATTAAAAGAAAATAAATCTTACTTAACTTATTTAGGTCTTTATAAGATACCTTTTTAGGTTTAAACTTCCTTATTTATTTCTTATATTTAAGATACCTTTATATAGATATTAATACCTCTAAGAAGAGGGGCTACGGCGTTATATTATATTATATTAAGGGAGATCTTATAAGGGATAAGTACTTAAAGGCTAATATTAAACCTATCCTTTTTTTATCTAAATTATTAAATAGGGCTAAATCTTATTATTAATTAATAAAACTTAAGGTTATATACTTAATTTAAACTATTTATAAAATTAGGTACTTTCTTAATAATATACTATTTATAATTATTATATTTATAGATTACTTAGTAATAGTAAATATTATAAGATAGGTTTTACTTACCTCTTCCTTAGTTAATAAACTTAATCTTAACTAGTTTATATATCTTAGTACTTATTATAATTTAAGCTAGATATATAATATTAACTAAGTAAGTAGTATATTATACTAGATATACTATTAAGGTTAATAAATAACTTAGCTATTAAATATAGCTTATAAATAATTAAAGAAGGTATACTTAATAATATTTTTATATTTAATAGTTTCCTTATTAAGATATTACCTTCTTTTAAGAACTATATAATAGCTAGTTATATAGTAAGTAAGAAATAGGCTAAGATTTATAATAGCTTAAAGGATAGGGAACCTACCTTATTAAATATTTAATTTTATCTTATAAGAGGGTTACTCTACTTTATAAATTATAAAGGAAGGGTATAATTATACCTTCTTAAAGAGTTTAAAAAGGAGATATTCTACTAGGCGTATAATAAAAAGTCTTACCTAGGATTTAACTATGTATATAAAGTAATTATAAGTAACTATTACTTTAAGAAATTAATAAGATAGTTATATTTATATATTAGCTATTATTATAAATATAACCTTAATTAAATAAAGTAATATCCTACTTATAAAGCCCTAGTTCTAATAGTTACCCTACTTATATTATATTATACTATAATTATAGATTTTATCTTTACCTTACTTAAAACTACCTTAGGGATAAATATAATATTATTTATTATATATAAGTTTTCTAAAAGGGTAACTATCTTATATAGAAAAGATACCTACTTAATAGAGGACTAAGCTAAGGTATTCTTAGATAGAATAATTAATTAGGGTCTACTTTATATAATAATATTAGATTATAATAAGAAATTTGTATCTACTTTCTAATAGGAAGTATTTAAAAGTCTAGGAGTTTGATTTTTAGTAAGTATTATATTATTTATAAATAGATAGCTAGTTAGAGAGGATAAACTAAATAATTAAAATTACCTTAAGATACTAGTTAACTTCTAACCCTAGAAATAACTAAATAATATTCCTACCTTTATAATAAGTACTTAAAAGAACCTTTTAGAACTATTAAAATTATAAAGTAAATAGCTAAGATTAGAGGGTTATATTAGTTTTAGCCTTAATAATACTTTAAAAGCTCTATCAAAGGATTTAAATAATATTATAAAAGACTAGTTATAATAGTATAAGGCCTATAATAAGGTTTTTAGTTATTATTATTATTATTACTAATTTTTTAATATTCTTAAAACCCCTTTTATTTATCTAAAATAAGGGTTTATTCTTAAGTAGTAGAAGGCTTTAGAGCCCTAATACCTATTAGTTACTTATATAGTATATAATATCCTTACTATTATAATAGGGGCTATTATATATAAGTAATATTTCTTTATAATAAAGAAATATTATATAAGTTATATATATTATATACCTCTTACTTTCTATACCTTAATAATAGTCTTTTATATTAAAAATTAGTAGAATCTATTTAAATAGGTAGGACTTAATTTAGAAGCTAACTTTAGTATATTTAATTAAGTAAAAAGAGCTAATAATATTCTATATAATATATAAATAAAAGAAGGTTATCTTAGTAGTAGTTATATTAATAATAGAGATAAGGATAATAAAGATAATTTAATAAGTAGGTTATAAGCCCTTTTTATATATCTTAAAAAATAGCATTAATACTTACTCTTATAACTAAGAGGGTAAGTTTATAATTAGTAAGAGTCTATTAGTAATAATATAAGTATATTAAAGAGGTAGAGGTAGGATTAATAATTACTATTTACTAGGATTTAAGTAATACTATCTAGTAGAACTAGCTTATTATTACTCTTTATAATTACTATAAAGTAGAATAGGAGGGATAAATAATAGTAGTAAGGGATAATGAGGTTTAAGAATAGACTAGGTTTATTTAAATAATAATAGAAGTTCTTATAAACTAGAATTAAATATTAACTTTAGAAAAAGTTTATAATTATTATTTTAATTATTATATTTATTTAATATAACCTTTTATACTCCTCTTTATAAATATTAAGCTCCTCTTAATAATTATAAGATATCCTATAAATATCCTATCTTATAAAGAGGTCTTATAAAAATCCTATCTTATTTAAAAATCCTATCTTATTCCTATCTTATATCTTTATAAAGATATAGGATTAGGATTTAATTTACTTATCCTATTTTATAATCTTATACTATCTTATATAGGATATTTTATAAGATATCTTATATCTTTCTAGCTAGTAGTTATAAGTAGTAAGCTTTAGTACTTAATAGGCTTATATTAGGAACTAGACTAGAAGGCTAGTTCCTAAGGGCTAGAATAGATAGTATAAACTACTAGTAAGTAGGTAGCGTTATAAAGGTGGACTTAATACTCTTATAATTTTATAGTTATAAAAGAACTAATCTCTACCTTCTAAGGAGGTAGAGGGAGGACTATCTAAATACCCCTTAAGGAAGCTACCTAGCCTCTTAGATATCTAGATAAAAGGATATCTGTTAGGATAATAAGAAGCTAAATTAATACCGCTAGGATATTACTAGTAGGCCGTGTTATACTAGCTAGATATATTAAGATATCCTAATAATTACCTCCCCTTTAAGGGTATTTATCCCTAAATACTAACTATTACTATCTATAATATAACTTATTAAAAACCTTTAAAACCCTAGTAGGAAAAGTAAGGGAAAGAGTTTTAAGGATAGTAATAATATAGTAATAGTAATACGCTACTAATATTATATACTACTAATATATAAAAGCCTTTATAGTTATAATATATTAGTAATAGAATATTAATTTTAACTAAATTTATTATTATATTACTTTATAAATATATAATATAATTATATAATTATAGAAGTTAAGTAATAATATTACGCCGTTAAATTACGTAGTTAATATATATAATATAGTATATAATAAAGTTATATTTTATTTACTTCTAACTTCTTTTATAACTACTACTATTAATATTAACCTATTATAAGTTACTTTAAGCTCTATCTTAATATATTTATAATATAAGCTAATATATTTAGTATTAATACTATTATACTTTATAAGATAAATATTATTAAAGTATAAATATAATATAAAGGATTAATTATTAACGTAGTATTATATATTAAATAGTAATATTAATAATAATAATAATTAAGGTAAGTCTCTACCTAATATCCTTTACTATCTTATATATAATATTACCTTATAATAGCCTTTAATTATCTTTAAATATATTATAAATATATTACTTATAAATTACCTTCTTATATAAGTTTATTACTTATAAATTACCTTCTTATATAAGTTTATTATATTATATATTTAAAGACCTTATTAATATCCTATTATATTATATTTCTTTTAAATTATACTTATACTCTTTATACTTAAAGGTATTTATATTAACTAACTCTTATAATAGATAATTAAATCCTCTTACTACGCCGTACTATCCTATTATATTATTAGGGTAGTAGCCCTCTTATAACCCTATTATCTTTAGTATATTAAGTACCTAGCTTTAAGTCCTAGGTTATTATATAGTTATAAGATTAGTAGGGCTTATAAGAGGTACTACTACCTTTATAAGCTTTATAAATTAATTTATAATAATAGGATTTTAATACGCTTTACTTATAATATATTAATAAGTTATAAGTCCCGCTTACCTTTTATACCTATTTATCTAACCTCTTTACTTATAGCCCTATTATCGCCCTTTAAGGTAGAAAGTTACCCCGTTATACTACCTTTATAATATAGGTTACTACCTTTAAAATTAAGGTAGAGGTAGTAATTTATTTAAGGGAGCGCGGTAAAATGCTTTCACGTAAGTTATAAACCTCTAAAGAATTACTACGCCTTAATATAAAGGTAGGTAGTTAAGTAGATATTACCTTAAAGGGTGTTTTAAATATAATAAAATAGTAGGTAAGTCCTTTTATTATATACTTTTTATAATATATATTAATATTTTTATTAATTACCCTTATTATAATAGAGGTTAATAAGGAGTTAAGGGAGGTAAGTATATTATTAAAGTATTCTACTATCTTTATATAAGTTAATTATATATTAGGAAGAGGATAATAATAATTTTAATAAGGGGGAGATAGAGGAGACTCTAGAGGATATAAAGGAGGAGGAGGAAGAGGCTATTACCTCCCCTATTATTATATTACCCGCCCCCGCTTCTATTAGCCCTAGCCGCCCTTTTTATAATAGTAGTACTACTAGCTCCGCCCCCTCTACTTATAAGATCTACGCCCCTTATACCCCTCGCGCTCCTCCTACCCCTATTACTCCCGCTCCTATACCTACTCCGCCTACCCCTATTAGGGATACTACCTTATCCTCTAGCTTATTTATTATAAGCCCTACCTTATCTTTTATAGGCTTTAACTTACCTTAATACGCTCCCCTTATAAGACCTTAATATTATACCTTTAAGTAAAGATTCTTTTTTTAAATTATAAGGATTTTCCCCTTAATTAATTCTTTTCTTATATACCTCTTTATTAAAATCTCTATTATATAAATATAACTTATAACTTACCTTATATAACTTAACTTTATAATTAAATAATTCTATTATAATAGTTATATACTAGTATTTTACTTATAATATTTCTTTATTATATATATATTATTATATTCCCTTTATAAGTCTTTTATATTTATATCCTTAATAGATATCTATTAATTATATTCCCTTTTATAATTAGACTACTTAATTAAATAGTATTAGATACCTTTACTTCTTATTTTATCTAGGATTTATTTTACCTTATAATATTCTTTACTATTAATAAGTTCTAGAGGAGGTATAAATAGTTACTTACCTTTATTAAGATAGCTCTAATATAGTTTTAATAAAGAAATATAAAATATAGGATAGATTCTCTATATTATTAGGAGACTTAAGTAGTACGCCTAATATCTAATTATATCTACTACTTTAAAGGGACTAGTATACTTATATAATAACTTTTAATTTAATCTTTTCTACTTTAAGTTCTTTATAATTAATATTACTAGTTCTCCTATTATATAAGACTTTAAGATATAAAGTTTATTATAGAACTTTATAACTTATACTTAAATAGTCTATTATTAATCCGCTAGTATAACTCTTACTTTTAAAAGGTTTTCTACGTAGTCTTTAATTATAATTACTCCTCTTTTTAGAAAGTTATCCCTAACTTTATCTCTTATATATAAATTATATCCGTATATTATATAAAATAGTAAATAACCTAGTATAATATAAATACTATTATAATACGCGAATTTAGCTATTAAGAGTAATATAGCCTAATTATCTTATTCTTTATTTAAGAATACCTTAAGGTAATACTTTAATATTCAATTCTAGTATTTAGTCTACCTATCTATTTATAAATAAAAGGTAGTACTTAATTATCTCTTTATTTTTATATAATAGTAGACTTCTAACTAATAGGTACTTATAAATAAGGATCCCTAATCTAATATAATACCTATTAGTAAATTATATTATAATATTATATTCTTAAATAAGATCTTAGTTAATTTAATAATAGTATAAGTACTTTTAATTAAAAGGTATTAAACTATCTTTATATACCTATTAATAATTATAAGAATAGAATTATATATAGAATTTTTATATTTATTAGGTAGTAAGCCTATAATAAAATTTATAAAAAGTTCTTCCTAAGGCCCTTTAAGTTATAGTAAGGATATTATATTATTATAAGGTTTATATCTCAGAGCTTTTATCCTTTAATATATTTTATAAGTTTAGATATATAGCTTAGTATCTACTAATATTCTACCCTAATAATACTTATATTAGAGTAACTCTAAAGTTTTCTATAACTTAAAATAACCTATTAAAGTATTATTATAATACCTTATAATAATTTTTATATATAATATTAAATTATCTAGTATATAGAGTACTCCTTTAAATCTTAATAATCCTATTAAATTAACCTTCTAAGGCTATTTTATAGTATTTTACTTAGAAGCTATATACTTTACCTTATCTTTCTATTTAGTAATAAATAGATTATTACTTTATAAAAAGAGGATAAGTTCTTTTAAGGATTTTAATCTAGCTTTATAAGTTATTTTAAGTTTAGTAACTACTCTTATTAATACTTATAAGATATATTATTTATAACTAATAACCCTAGTAATAGGATTAAGTAGTAGCGCTATTATATTACTTTAATATTAGGAAGATAGCTTTACGCCCCTTCTATCTAAGTTTTTAGGCTTAGTTAAGGGTTTCTTAAGCCCTCCTAAGCTAGATAAGTTTATATACTTAGTTATTTCTTCTAACTACTTTTAGCTAGTGATAATACTTCTTAAATTTACTAGCTTATTTTATAAGGTAGGTAGGAGTTAGTTAAATAATATCTTAATATTATTATAATTAGGTCTATATAATAGAGTATTTATAAGATTCTTCTTACTAAGTTAATATTTAATATTAAAGTTATATATAATTAAATAAATAGCCTATTAAGTTTAATAACTATTTAACTACTTTACTTATATAAATCCCCTAAGATTATTATAATTTATAACTACTTTAATAGTATAATAACTACCTTCCGCGTAGTATTATTATTACTTAAAGGCTTTAATAATTATTAATAGCTCTTAATTATATATCTTATACCTAGTCTTAATAGGTATTAATTTATAAGACTAGAAAGCTATTAGATACTAAGCCCTATTATTATCCTATTAGAATAAGATAGCGGTTATAATAAAATTAGATATATCTATTTTAATCTAAATTTTCTTATTAGGATTAAAATATATTAAAATAGGTATAATTATAAAGGTATAATATAGGTTATAAAATACCTTCTCTTTACTAGTACTTTATATAAATAGTCCTAACTTCTTCCTATTCTTACTACCTTTTAAAAGGCTAGTTAAAGGGGATACTATTTATAAATAGTAATATATAAAATGCTAGTAGAAGTTTCTAAATCCTAAGAATACTTAGACTTCCTAATATATAGTTAGTATTAGCTAGTCTTAGATAATAAATACCTTATAGCTATCTATTAATATACTATTAATACTTATAATAAACCTAAGGAATTCTATTAAATTAGTATAAAATTTATATTTCTTTTAATTAGTATAAAGTTAAAACTTTTATAACTACTTAAGTACCTAATAGATATATTACTTATAACTTAAGATATCTTTTAAATAAATTAAAATATTATTAAGATATACTATATAAGTAATATCTATTAAGCCCGCTAAAGCTCTATTAATATAGGCTTAAAATATAATTAGGGTATTTACTAACCTAAATAGTATAACTATATATTTAAAATAGTTATACCACGTATAGAATACTATCTTCTACTTATTACCCTTATAAATATAAATCCTATAATAAGTATCCTTAAGGTCTAACTTAGTAAATATCTTTATACCTTATAAGTAATTAAGTATTTTACTAATTAGAGGGAGAGGATAATAGTTCTTTACTATTACTTTATTTAACCTATAATAGTTAATATATAACTATAAGCTACTATCCTTCTTTAATATAAATAAAATAGGAGCCCTTATAAGATTAGTAGACTCTTATATCTAACCCTTTAACTTAGTATTATCTAGGTAGATATATAAAGTTTCTAACTCCCTTTATAATAAATTATAAATAGGCTTATAGGGAGGCTTATAACTATTTATATTAATAGCGTAGTCCTTAGACTTAAATAGGGGTAGTTATTCTACCTCCTTATTTAAAAAGATATCTAAAAAGTTATAAAGACTTTTAGGTAGCTTTAGTACTTTATTATTAAAGCTCTAGGTTTCCGCCTAGGATAATCTAATATAGATAATAGTATAAATTATTAATTTACCTTTAAGGGTATCTATAAATACTTACGGCTTTAGGATAGATATATTAGTAGAGTCTAGTAGAAATTACTACTTTTAACTCCCTAGATCTACTTATACCCTAGCTTCTAATAAGGTAGGTATACTAAAAATAATTAGTAACCCCTTCTTCTTAATTATATAGAATATACTAGTATATTAACCTAGCTATCCCTAGCTATTAATAAGATAGTACTCTACCTAGTATATATTATAATAATAGATTAACTAACTATTTATCTATTTAGGAATTAGTAGCTAATAGCCCTCTAGGGGGTTTAGGTTATATTACTTAGTAAAGCTTTAAGAGATAATATTAATCTCTACTCCTATATCTATTAGGAAGTCTATATAGTCCTATATACCTTATATATTAATAGAACTACTAATATTAATATTATAAATTAATAATAAACCCCTTTTAATAAGTAAGCGCCCTAGTATTAAGGTCTTAATAGAGGCGCGCTTCCTTTTTTTAGTTTAATAGTCCCTTTTCTAATAATATTAATAGGTATTATATTTAGATTCCTAGGTATCCTAGGCTTATAATAGTCCTTATTATAGTACCCCTTCTTCTTATAATTAAAATATATTAACCCTTCCTTAGTATCTAATAACTTATTATAACTACTAGTAGGTTAAATACTTCCTACTTTTATAAAAGGATTAATACCTCTATCTTAACTTCCTTCCCTCTTCTAACCTTTATTCCGCCTATTAGAATAATCCCCTTTTTTAGTAATATAACTATTACCCGCTATTA